>Ga0180009_10000259_pt1 | contig 77441 bp, 72 predicted proteins | sample OS_PC_MetaG_FD_123537 | JGI IMG/M metagenome (GOLD analysis project Ga0180009, IMG submission 123537) | Groundwater microbial communities from the Aspo Hard Rock Laboratory (HRL) deep subsurface site, Sweden - OS_PC_MetaG | ecosystem: Environmental > Aquatic > Deep subsurface > Groundwater... | reverse complement strand
TTGAGGCAACAAAATTTTGCTCCATGAATGGTCCAACTTGCACGAAATCAAGCCTGACGTGTGTTGCGTTGATTTTTCTGCCGTCGGCTACCGTCGTTGTTCCTTGTCTGACAAAATCTGGCTGGAGCTGTTGGGCTATGGGGTGATGAAGCAACGTCAATCCGCATCCGGTATCCAGGATCATGGTTGTTTGCATGGTTTTCCCCCTGTGTCCTATAATAACCGGAATAAGGATGGAATTGTTCCTGGTGATGATGACAGGTGTTTCCCTACTTGTCCCTTCCTGCTCTAACTTGGTGTTTGCGTAATGCATTGTTCCTTTTGCATCAGGCCATGAATGGATTTCATCGTTTTTAAGGGCGGGTTGACTCAGGGTTTCTTCTTCGGGTTGTGTTTCCGGCAGAATGGTGGGGGGGTGCGTTTCTATGGGGGGAGGAATATCGTTTTGTGCTATTTCTTTCGCTTCTGGTGGGAGTAACATTGTGTTAAGGACCAAGACGATCAGCAGGACGGCAATTGCTGCGGGCAACAAGTGAGCTTGTATTTTTGTCTTGAAGACCTCCCAATTGAACTGGTCATTGTATAATTGTCTCTCGGTCTCGTTTCTCCGCATATTGTTTTTGAAAAATTTCTTTGCCCTTTCTCTTCTGGTGTTTTGCCTTTCGTTTTCGTCGGAAAAAAACAGGACCATCTTATACGCGACGAAAAGCGAAAGCCCTATGCAAACAATAACGGCCAGGATTAATTTAAGGAGGTCCATGGTATGTTGCGCAGCTCCGCCCGGTTTTTCTATGTGGATTATCCAAATGTGGCTTGCAAAATTCCAGTCACCATATCACGTTCTTGCATCTGAACTCCATGTGAAAATTGAATTTGACGATATGCTAACCGCACGGAGGGGGAGAGCAAAGCTCTCATCTGAATGAGGACCAGCAAGCGAGCGAAGCGGAGTGCGCGAGGTGATGCCCCCCGCACAATGAAAAAAAAAGGGAATCAACCGCGTGCGGTTGATTCCCTTTAGAATTTCTGGCGTCCCCAACGAGATTTGAACTCGTGTCGCCGGCGTGAAAGGCCGGTGTCCTGGACCGGGCTAGACGATGGGGACTAATATCCGTACAGTAATTGGTGGGTCGTGCGCGATTCGAACGCGCGACTCTCTGCTTAAAAGGCAGATACTCTACCGGCTGAGTTAACGACCCACCCTGTAGGAAAAGGCACTTTTACAACAGTCGGTTTTCCGTGTCAAGTATTTGCTTTCTTCTTTCCCCTTTTTTTGTTCGGGATTCATCCGTGCCGGCCTGGGGGATAACGGACTGAGCTTGTGTAATTATTAGGGTTTTCCGGAGGGAGAGGCTCTGCTTAAATAGCTTGTGACCGTCGGCCCGGTCTGCTATATCTTCTGATTTGTTACGGAGTTCCGGCGCCAGGCAGGGGCTTTTTTTCTGACTATCTACTTTTGGGTGCGGTATGGGATTGTTGGCCAGATCGGCAAGTTTTGTCCGTTATGCGGTGGAAGGTGAGCTGCCCGCGAATTTCTGGGAGTTCGCCGCCGAGCGGATCGCCAGGCATTCCTTCCGGGATATCGACGAGAGCTACGAAGAGCGCTCCGTGGGCTGGGTTTCCGTGCTCAATATGTTCGACAGCGAATTTGCCTATGCCTCGTACGCGGCGGCGGACCATGTCGTGCTTTCCCTGCGCATCGACGAGCGGCGGGTCTCGCCCAAGGTGCTCAACAAGTTCTGCCTCAAGGAAGAAGAGCGGCTCAAGAAAGCGCGGCAGATTCCCAAGCTGGCAAGGGCCCATCGGGTGGAGATCAAGGAGAGCGTCAAGCTGATGCTGATGAAAAAGGCGGCGCCGACCCCGGCGGTGTATGACCTCTGCTGGAACCTGGCCGAGGGGACGGTGCTGTTTTTTTCCACCAGCCAGAAGGCCCAGGAGCTGCTGGAGGAATTCTTTAAGGAGACCTTTGACCTCAGCCTGATGCTCCAGGTGCCGTATCTCACCGCCGAGCACCTGCTTGACGCCTCGGGCCGCGAGGCCCTGGCCGACATCTCCCCCGCAATCTTTATTTGACACCCAGAGGCCTAAGCGCATGGATTTAGTTGATCTTATTGATGAAAAACGATTTGTGGGCCAGGAATTTCTCACCTGGCTCTGGTTCAAGAGCGAGGAGCGGGGGGGCACCATCTTTCTCCCCGAGGCTGGGGAGGATATCCAGCTCGTTTTTGAAAAGCACATGATGCTTGAGTACGGCGAGGGCGAGAACCGCGAGAAGCTGATCTGCCGGGGGCTGATGACCGAGTTGCAGGAGGCGCGCACCGGGTTGGCCATGGGCAAGAAGCTGGAGCAGGCCCGGATGCTGCTGACCCGGGGGGAGTATGAGTGGAACCTCTCTTTTAAGGCCACCCTCATGGAGTTCCGCAACGTGAAGCCGCCCAAGACCATGGGCTCCGCCGAAGAGGGCAACGACCCCGAGGCGGTGGAAGGCAGGCTGCTTGAGCATGTCAGCCTGCACGAGATGGTGGTGCGCACCGTGGACCAGTTGTTTCGGATGTTCCTCGATCTGCGCATCGGCTCCGGTTGGGGCCAGGAACTGACCCGGATTCAAGCCTGGGTGCACAAAGCAAAAGCGTAACCGCACAGCAGCACCGCATCTGCTTTGTCATCGACCTGTCCGCATACCGTGTGTATGGCGGCCAGGCCTCTTCCGCGCATCTACGGCACTGCTGCGCGGTTACTGTTCCGGGGGGTCCAGACGTTTTGGCAACTTTGGTGATTGATTACGCAAAAGAGAAGCCCTGCTCGGCGCTGTTGTCCGTCGCCGGGCACGTATTAAGGGAGAGAACACCATGGAATTTGAAACCGTCATCGGCCTTGAGGTCCATGCCCAGCTCAAAACCAAGAGCAAGATTTTCTGCGGCTGCACCACCGCCTTCGGCAACCCGCCCAACACCAATACCTGCCCGGTGTGCCTCGGCATGCCAGGCGTGCTGCCGGTGCTGAACAAAACGGTGGTGGAGTACGCCATGAAGATGGCCCTGGCCACCAACTGCGCCATCGGCCCCATGAATCAGTTCGCCCGCAAGAATTACTTTTACCCTGATCTGCCCAAGGGCTACCAAATCTCCCAGTTCGACCTGCCCATTGCCGAGCATGGCTGGGTGGAGATCGAGGTGGGCGGAAAGACCCGGCGTATCGGCCTCACCCGCATCCACATGGAAGAAGATGCAGGCAAGCTCATCCACGACGAGCGCGAGCCCAAGAGCTACGTGGACCTCAACCGCACCGGGGTGCCGCTCATCGAGATCGTCAGCGAGCCGGACATCCGTTCGCCGGAGGAGGCCGCGGCCTATCTCAGGAAACTGCACGCCATCCTGCGCTATCTCGACATCTGCGACGGCAACATGCAGGAGGGCAGTTTCCGCTGCGACGCCAATATCTCGCTCAGGCCCGTGGGCCAGAAGGAGTTCGGCACCCGCACCGAGCTCAAGAACATGAACTCCTTCAAGAACGTGCAAAAAGCCCTGGAATTCGAGGTGCGCCGACAGCGCGACCGTTTGCTGGACGGCGAAAAGATCACCCAGGAGACCCTGCTCTGGGATGCGGACCGCAACGTGACCAATGCCATGCGCTCCAAGGAGGAGGCCCATGATTACCGCTACTTTCCGGACCCGGACCTGGTGCCGGTGGTGATCGATAAGGCGTGGATCGAGGCGATCCGCGCCACCCTGCCCGAGTTGCCCGATGACCGGAGACGCCGGTTTGTCGAGCAACTGGGGCTGCCGGAAGACGACGCCGCGGTGCTCACCTCCTCCCGCGAGCTGGCGGATTATTTTGAGGCGGCCTATGCAGGGTATGCCAATGCCAAAAAACTCGGCAACTGGCTGATGACCGAATTGATGCGGCTGATGAAGGGCGAGGAGGCCATGGATATCACGCAGTGTCCGGTCTCGCCGGAGAATCTGGCCGCGCTCCTGGCCATGATCGACGCAGGCACCATCAGCGGCAAGATCGCCAAGACCGTGTTCGAAGAGATGATGGTCTCCGGCAAGGACCCGGAAACCGTGGTCAAGGAGAAGGGTCTGGTGCAGATGAGCGACCAGGGCGAGATTATGGCCATCGTCAAAGAGATCATCGCCGCCAATCCCGAGCAGGCCCAGCAGTTCCGCGAGGGCAAGACCAAGGTTATGGGATTTTTCGTGGGCCAGCTCATGAAGCAGACCGGGGGCAAGGCCAATCCGGGGCTGGCCAACGAGCTATTTGTGAAGGCGCTGGGGGAGTAGGGGTTTTTGCCACGAAATCCACGAAAGATAAAGCTAGTACCTTGTAGCTCTTAATATTTCTGAAAAACTCCCCTCCCCTTGCGGGAGGGGTTGGGGGTGGGGGTAGCTACAACCAGCGGATACTATGGCAATTTCCCCCTCTCCCTAACCCTCCCCCGCAAGGGGGGAGGGAATCAATTTGATGTCGATTAAAAAGTTACAAGGGACTAGGGGGAATGCTATTATGGCAATAAAAGCCTATATGGGCATTTTGTTCCTGCAACTGCTGGCGGGTGCTTCGTTTGTGATCTCTGTTTGGCAAGGGGATCGGGCATTGGACAAAAGTGGGATTGGTGATCCGGAAAAATTCACCTTCTGGAACCAGATCGCCGGGGTGTCCTTTTACCTATTCGTCGCGGCTTGGTTGAGTGGCGTTGCGATCTTGCTCTATTTTTACGTCCTGGCACAGAAAAAACCTGAAGCAAAACCATCCTGGCAACCGTCAAATCGTGGCCTTTGGGTTCCCCCCTTGTTGCTTTTTCTTGGCTGGGTTATTGGCGTCCTTTAGATGAGCCAACCAATGGATAAAACCGACTGGCAGAAAAAAGGCGAGGGCCATCGGCAGCGGCTGCGGGATAGGTTTTTGGACCACGGCCTGGACGGCTTTACCGATGCCGAGGTGCTGGAGCTGCTCCTCTCCCTGGGCACCCCGCGCAAGGATTGCAAGGAGACGGCCCGGTTGCTGCTCAAGCAATTCGGTACCCTGGCCCAGGCCCTGGATGCAAGCCAGGCGGAGCTTGAACTGATCGAAGGCATCGGGCCCAAAAACGCATTCGCCCTGCACTTTGTCCAGGGGGTGGCCCGGCGGTATCTCAAGCAGCGGCTGGTGGGCAAGGAGTACCTCCGCTCCTCCCGCGAGGTGGGGGAGTATCTGGTCCACTCCATGCGCGGCCTCAAGCGCGAGGTGCTGATGGCGGTGTTCCTCGACGCCTCCTTGGGGATCATCGATACCCAACTGGTGGCGGAAGGCACCCTGGCCAGCAACACCGTGCATCCTCGGGAGTTGATCAAGCTGGCTCTTTCGCACCACGCCGCCTCGGTGGTCATCGCCCACAACCATCCCTCCGGCAGCCTGACCCCTTCGATGGAGGATAAAAAACTTACCCGCCATCTCTTCATCGCCCTGGGTTTTGCCGGGATTCAGCTTCTCGACCATCTCATTGTCGGGCAGGGCGAGCATCCCTTTAGCTTTGCCGACCACGGGCTGTTGGAGGAGATCCGTCGCCAGTCCCGTTCGTTGATCGCCGGAGAGTGACATGCCCGAACCCATGTCCACTGTTTTTACTCCTGTCAGTGGCGAAGAACCGCCCGGTCTCTATCTGCACATCCCGTTCTGCAAAAGCCGCTGCGCCTATTGCTCCTTCAACTCCTATGCCTGCAAGTCCCCACCGGGTGCATACCTGACGGCCCTTGTCGATCAGATCCGTTACTGGGGTGCCCAGCAGTGGTGCCGGGAGCGGATTTTCTCCACCCTCTTTGTCGGTGGCGGCACTCCGACCATCTATGGGGAGGAGCTCGCCGCTCTGGTCAACCTGTGCCTCAAATCCTTCACCTTTGCGGAAGAGCCCGAGGTCACGGTGGAGGCGAATCCCAATACCGTCACGGTGCCGATGCTTACCAGCCTGCGCCGGGCCGGGGTCAATCGGTTGAGCCTCGGGGTGCAGGCCTTTTCCGACCGGCTGCTGGGTGCCCTTGGCCGGAGCCATACGAAGGGTGAGGCCTGCGCTGCCATCAAGGCGGCGCGAGAGGCCGGGTTTGCCAATATCAACCTGGATCTGATGTACGGCCTGCCCGGCCAGCGCGCAACGGATTGGCGGGAGAGCCTGGACCAGGCACTTGCCTTCGGGCCGGAGCATCTTGCCTGCTACGAGCTGACCATTGAGGAAGAAACCCCCTTTGCCCAGATGGTGGAAAAGGGCGCGTTGATCCTGCCCGGAGAGGAGGAGGTTCTGGCCATGGCCGCGCTCACCCACGATCTTTTGGCCCAGGCCGGTCTGCCGCGCTACGAGATTTCCAATTACGCAGCACCGGGCAACCAATGCCGCCACAACCGCAATTACTGGCGAAACGGCTCGTATCTGGGGTTGGGTGCCGGAGCGGTCTCCTCTCTTTCCGGCTTTCGGTTCAGCACGGTGGAGGAGCCCGAATTGTTTGCCGCGCTGGTCCACAAAGGGGAACTCCCGCTGGACGAGGGGGAATGCTTACCGCTGGCGGCCCGCTTCCGGGAAAGCGTGGTCATGGGGCTGAGGATGACCGAAGGGGTTTCGCTTGCTCGGCTGCAGCGCCGGTTTGGTTTGACGCCTGCGGGCTATTATGGGAAGATGCTTGAGGAATTGCAGCAGCAGGGGTTGGTCGAAGTCTGCCATGACCGCCTGCGTCTTAGCGAGGCCGGTCTGCCCGTGGCCAATCAGGTCTTGTCCAGGCTTGTGTGAACGGATTTCCAGGGAGGGCGTCACAGTCAATGATCATACCCGCTCACAGCATAGCAAGGAGATTGCTGGTCACCATGTCGCTCATGGTTGCCTGCCTGATCCTGGGGCTTGGCACTCTCCATATTTTCCAGGAATATTTCCGCTACCGGAGCGAGGTTGATGCGCTCTGGGCGAAACAGGTCGAAGCGCGCAAGCAGCAGCTTGTGCGGCAGGTCGAGGAGGTGGTCGGGTACATCCATTTCAAGCGGTCGCAGATCACCGACCGGGCAAAGGGCGTTGTTGCGGGCAGGGTCCGGGATGCCCAGGTCGCCGCCTCCCATCTCTACCAACTCAGCAAGGGATCGCACAGCAGGAAGGAGCTGGAGTCCCTGGTGCGCGAGAGTCTGCGGACGCAGCGTTTTAACAGCGGCAGGGGGTATTTCTTCATCTTTGCCATGGACGGTACGGTGCAGCTCCATGCCGACCAGCCGGAGCTTGAGCAGAAAAATCTTTTGGCCATGCAGGACAACGAGGGCGCTTTTGTCATCCGGGAGATGGTCGAGCTTGCCCGGAGCAAGGGCGAGGGGTTTGTCTCCTACCGCTGGCCCAAGCCTGGTTTTCCGGCCGGTCAGGAGTTTGAGAAAGTCTCCTTTATCAAATACCTGCCCGAGCTTGATTGGCTGATCGGCGCGGGCGAATATCCGGACGACATGGAAGCGGAGATCCAGGCCGAGGTGCTGGCGCGGATTGAAAAGATGCGGTTCGAGCAGGATGGCTATGTCTTTGCCGGACAGTGGGACGGGGTGTCCTTGACCTATCCGGCCAAGGGAGAAAACGCGCTGGAACAGGTCGATGCCAACGGTCTGAAAATCGTACGGGAACTGATCGCCCTGGCCCGGAAAGACGGCGGTTTTCTTCGGTATGTGATGCCGAAGCTGGGCGAAGAGCGCAACTCCCTGAAACTCAGCTATGTGCGGGGCGTCAAGGAGTGGCAGTGGTATATCGGCGCGGGCATATACCTGGACGACATCCGGGCGGCCATTGCGGAGGCCCGGCAGCAGTTGCGGCGCGAGATTGTCAAGATCGTCGGGCTGGCGCTATTGCTGCTGCTTGCCGCGCTTTTGGGCGGGTTGCTCTTTGTCCGAAAGACAGCGGGGCGCATCCAGGAGGCCTTTGCCTCCTTTGAGGATTTTTTTGACACAGCGGCCCGGGAAAAGGAGGAAATGCAGCTTTCGGGCCTCCATTTTGCGGAGTTTCGGTCCCTTGCCGGGGCGCTAAACCGGATGCTGGCCGAAAAACGGGCCATGGAAGAGGGGCTGCGCAAAAGTGAGGAGAAATACCGGGTTTTGATCGAAACCACCGGCATCGGTTTTGTACGGATCGATGGCGAGGGACGGGTGCTGGACGCTAATCAGGAGTATGTTCGCTTGAGCGGGCGCGCCGATTTGGCCGAGATTATGGGGCGCTGGGTGACCGAATGGACGGCGGCACATGGTCTGGCCAGGAACCGCCAGGCGTTGCGGGAATGCGTCAAGCAGGGTTTTATCCGCCATCTGCAGGTCGATTATGTCGATGGCCGGGGCGGCATCACCCCGGTGGAGATCAATGCCACGGTGGTGCAAGGCGAGGGGCAGCCGGAAATTCTCTGCATCTGCCATGACATCAGTATCCGGAAGGGGCTGGAAGAACGGTTGCGCCAGGCCCAGAAGATGGAGGCCATCGGCACCCTGGCCGGGGGAATCGCTCATGATTTCAACAATATCCTTGCCGCCATCCTTGGCTATGCCGAGATGGCCAAACGCAGCCTGCCGGAAGCGGCAGGCAGTGCCAGGGACGATATCCAGGAGGTGCTCCGGGCCGGTCTGCGGGCCCGGGATCTGGTGAAGCAGATTCTCACCTTCAGCAGGAAGGGCGGGGAGGAGCGGGCTCCGCTCTCGCCAAAACCCATTGTCAAGGAGGCGCTCAAGTTTCTGCGCGCCTCGATTCCGGCGAACATCGAAATCCGCGAGGATATCGACCCGGATTGCGGTTTCATCCTGGCCGACCCCACGAATATCCACCAGATTGTGGTGAATCTCTGCACCAACGCTTTCCATGCCATGGAGGCGGCAGGGGGCGCCCTGACCGTGGTTTTGAAAAACGTGGAGCTTGGCGAAAGCGATCTCGCCGGGCAAGACGAGCTGTCGCCCGGGCAGTATGTCTTGCTCAGCGTGCGCGATACCGGCCCTGGGATCGCGCCGCAGATCCTTGCCCGGATCTTTGACCCGTATTTCACCACCAAGATGGTGGGCAAGGGGTCGGGCATGGGGTTGGCGGTGGTGCATGGCATCGTCAAAAGCTATGGGGGCATGGTGCAGGTGGAAAGCATTTTGGGCTCGGGCACGGTTTTTCGCGTTTATCTGCCGAGGGTCGGCCAGGGCATGGTTGTGCTGGAAAGTCCCCAGGAGTGGGCGCTTCCTTCCGGCCAGGAGCGGGTTCTCTATGTGGATGACGAGACCAGCATCGCCGAGCTGGGCAAGGCCATGCTCTCCGGGCTCGGCTACCGGGTGACGGCCAGAACCAAGCCGCTTGAGGCGTTGGAAGAGTTTCGCAGCCGCCCCGACGATTTTGATCTGCTGATCACCGACCAAACCATGCCCAAGATGTCCGGGGTGCAGTTGGCGCAGGAGATTCGCAAGATCCGGCCCAGCCTGCCGGTGATCCTCTGCACCGGGTATAGCGCGACAATCGGAGAAGAATCCGCCGTGGCCCAGGGCATCAGTCATTTTCTCATGAAGCCCCTGACCATGCGGGTGCTGACCGAAACGGTGCGCAAGGCTTTGGAAGGAAAAGCTGCAAGGTGAAAGGTAAAAGGCGTAAGGGGCAGGGAAAAAATGGCTAAAGAGAAGATCTCGTATGTCTGCCGCGCCTGCAACGGGGTGTTCAGTAAATGGGGTGGTCAATGCGAAGGCTGCGGCGCCTGGGACACCCTGGCCGAGCAGCAGCCAGCCTCCGCTGCCGCAGGCCGTTTCCAGGGCTATTCCGGTTCCCTGGCCCAGGTGCAGACCATGGCCGAGGTGGGCAAAGACGAACTGGTCCGTTTTTCCACCACCATGGGCGAGCTGGACCGGGTTTTGGGCGGCGGGTTGGTGCCCGGCTCGGTGGTGCTCATCGGCGGCGATCCGGGGGTGGGCAAATCCACCGGCTTGCTCCAGGTTTGCTGCAGCCTGAGCCTCACTCGCAAATGCCTCTATGTGACCGGCGAAGAGTCGCTCCAACAGATCGCCATGCGGGCCAGGCGGCTTGGGTTGCCGGATCAGGCTTTGCTCCTGCTGGCCGAGACCAGGGTGGAGGATATCTGCGCCACCGCGCTCAAGGAACGTCCCGAGGTCATGGTGATCGATTCCATCCAGACCATGCAGGTGGCGGACAGCCAGTCCGCGCCGGGCAGCGTCAGTCAGGTGCGGGAGTCCGCCGCTCTCCTTACCCAGTTCGCCAAGCAGACCGGGGTGGCCATCTTCCTGGTGGGCCATGTCACCAAGAGCGGCGACCTGGCCGGACCCAGGGTGCTGGAGCACATCATCGACGTGGTCTGCTACATCGAAGGCAGCGGCGATTCCCGCTTCCGGGTGATGCGGGCGGTGAAGAACCGCTACGGCGCGGTGAACGAGCTGGGGGTCTTCGCCATGACCGACAAGGGACTGCGCGAGATCTCCAATCCCTCGGCCATATTTTTGTCCCGCAATGCCGAAGCCATGCCCGGCAGCGTGGTCATGGCGATCTGGGAGGGCAGCCGTCCGCTGCTTGTTGAGATGCAGGCCCTGGTGGACGACAGCCACAGCGAGAATCCCAGGCGGGTCACGGTGGGGCTGGAGCAGAACCGGCTGGCCATGCTCCTGGCCGTGCTGCATCGGCACGGCTCCATCGCCACCTATGGCCAGGATGTGTTCATCAACGTGGCCGGCGGGGTGCGGGTCAGCGAAACCAGCGCCGATTTGGCCCTGCTGCTGGCGGTTTTCTCCAGCCTGAAAAACAAGCCCCTGCCCGTGGATCTGGTGGTCTTCGGCGAGGTGGGACTCTCCGGCGAGATCCGGTCCGTGCCCAGCGGCCAGGAGCGGCTGCGGGAGGCGGCCAAGCATGGCTTTAAAAAAGCGATTGTCCCCCTGGCCAACGTGCCCAAGGGCGGGGTCAAGGGTATGGAGATTGTCGGGGTCAAGAAGCTGGCCGAGGCTATCGAGGCGGTCAGGTAGGGAATCGTGGTGTAATTGCCTAGACGCTTTATGTAACTAACGTACCCATTCCGTTCGGGCTGAGCCTGTCGAAGCCTAGCCCTGCACAAGACCCTTCGACAAGCTCAGGGTGAACGGACATGGACAGAGCCTTGCCGACTTTTCTTCCGAGCCGGAACCCCTTCAAGCATTGACAGCCCATTTTTGAAATGGTACATAACTGACGGACTTGAGGGAGGAATGGCCGAGTGGTTTAAGGCGGCGGTCTTGAAAACCGTTGTGCGAAAGTACCGTGGGTTCGAATCCTACTTCCTCCGCCAACAATAAGCGAATACGAATCGTGGAGAGCTGACCGAGTAGGCCGAAGGTGCTCGCCTGCTAAGCGAGTGTAGGATCAAAAGTTCTACCGAGGGTTCGAATCCCTCGCTCTCCGCCATTTATTTTGCGGAGCAATCCGTTTGCGTTACAACAAAAAAACCCGCGCCAGAGATGGTCGCGGGTTTTTTTGTGCCTTTTTTCTCGTATTTTTTCGGTGTTGTGGTTGGGGCTCGGGTTTGATAGGGTGATCTGAACCGTTCTTGGCTAAGTGCCGCAGAAAGGAGAGGGTTGCAGTCATAACAGGAACCCAAGGCGCGGCGATAGGTTAGTAAACAAGTCAACAAGGTTATATACAATAATAACAATATGAATACATTAACTCGTAACCAAAAGGGAAAATATTTGGAAGAAGCTGTCCATCTCATTGAAAAACATATTCTTAATTCAAATCCATCATTGAAAAAATCTTCTTTTTTTATTGAAAATAATAAAATAATCGATGCAGATGGAGTACATCACGAAATTGATGTATATGTAGAAATTGACATATGTCATGGATATAGATCAATTTTCATATTTGAATGTAAAAATTTAAGTAAGCCTGCAAGTAAAAATGACATTATAATATTTAATGAAAAAATAAAAATGATAAATGCTCAAAAAGGATATTTTGTATCTAAGAGTTTCTCGAAAGACGCTATTAGTCAATCAAAGAAATTTTCAAGAATTGAATTGCTTTATGCCACGGAAGAAGAATCTGTTCTATACGCACTTCCGGATATGCATTGTGTTACTCAAGATATTGTATCTAAGTATTTGTTATTTGTAAGAAGAGGATCAATCAATGATGAGAGAAATATAAAAAAAATAAATATGGAAGAAATTAATATTGTTCTAAATGGAAAAAAAATTGATGCAAAAAAATTTGAGAATGAAGAGGTATTAAAAATTGTTAATTCTCATTTAGGCAATGAAAAAACGCATAATTATGCAAATGGGACTTACAGTTTCAGATTCACGGACAAAATAATCTATCCCGAAGGCTTACTCATGATGAATGGAGACGAAATTGACAGAATCGAATTTACTATTTCTGTCAATTTAATAGTTAGTAGGCCAAAAATTAGATATTCTTTTGAAATTGGCAAGCGGGGCAAGGTTATTTCATTTGTAGACCCAATCTTTCTAAATGGGTTCAGTGTTGCGTTCACTCAAAGTATTTGACATTCATTGGAGGAGTTCCGGGGACATCCATGATAAGCATGATATCCGGTGACATAATACCTATTTCTCTTCAGATATTCCGGGGACTCAGGTATTAATGCAAATGGACCCTGATGGCCAGGTCTTGAAAAGTCAGTTTTCCGCATCTTCTGCCGGACTGTCCGGCAACTGTGCGCCATGCCACACCGCCACAATCCACACCACATTCTCTTTGACCCTGTAGAAGAACCGATACGGAGGAACGATCACCTCGCGGTAGTGGGTGTCGGGAAATTCCGGGAGGGTTCGCCCGGATTCCGGGTAATCCTGGAGCCGCGCGAGCGTTTTCTCCGCCTGGTGCCGAAACGAAACCGCCGCTGACGGCTTGTCGCGGCGGATATAGGCAAGGGCGCGTAAAAACTGGTCGCGCGCCGATGGGGTAAAAACGATCTTCACGGTTGTTCCGCCAGCAGGGCATCCGCTTCCGCCAATACGGTTTTCAGGTCGAAACCGCCTCCTGCCTCGATTTCTTTTTCGCCACGGGCAAGCAGCCGTAAAATTTCAAGCTCGTGCTGCGTGTGTTCGTACTCCTGCATGCTGACCATTACGGCAGTCGCCCGGCCACGTTGGGTGATGAACAGAGGTTCGCGTGAAGCCGCCATGCGCTTGAGGATGCCGCTCGCATCCTGGCGAAGGTCCGAGATGGGAATGATGTGCGGTGACCGTACCATTGGTTGTGCCTCCTATTGTATTAGTAATAGTACTGCCGGCGCTCAGGGAGGGCAACATGAAAAAACAAGAATGATATCCGGACATATCCGGTGACATTATACTAATAAGTGCGAAACCTTGGATGTGTTTTGGGCCAGACAGGCCTAAGTGGCCTGGGGGTAACACCAGGGAGTGGCGTGCCTGAAATCCGCTTTCCTTTCGGGATGCGGGTTTCTTGTTGTCCAGGGTAGTCCGTCCTGATATAGTCGCCATTCACGGATCTTCAGATTCCTAACGTAAAAGCCTCCCCAAAAGAGGTTCAATTATCCGACAGTGGGGGCTGCAAGTGGAAGAGGACGAGCGCACAGCGCACAAGCAATTGACCGTCTGGAAGCAGCTCTTCACCCGCCGCATGATGATCTGCGTGTTCACCGGGTTTTCTTCCGGCCTGCCGCTGTACCTGCTGTTCAACCTCCTGCCCGCCTGGCTGCGCAGCGAACAGGTTGACCTGAAAACCATCGGCCTGTTCGCGCTGATCCAGTTTCCCTACACCTGGAAGTTCCTGTGGTCGCCGCTGCTCGACCGTTATGTTGTGCCTGTACTTGGCCGCAGGCGCGGCTGGATGCTGGTGACCCAGATCGGCTTGTTGCTGGTGATCGCGATGATGGGCGCGTTTTCGCCGCAAAGCGATTTGCGTGCCATCGCCTGGATTGCCACCCTGCTCGCCTTTCTCGGCGCCACCCAGGATGTCGTCCTGGATGCCTACCGCCGCGAGCTGCTGTCGGACAGCGAGATGGGGCTCGGCAATGCGGTGCATGTCAACGCCTACCGCATCGCCGGTCTGGTGCCGGGTTCGCTGTCGCTGATCCTGGCCGACTTTTTGCCCTGGAACATGGTGTTCATCGCCACCGCCCTGTTCATGCTGCCCGGGGTGGCGATGACCCTTGCGGTGCAGGAGCCGCATCGCGCAACCCATCCCAAGAGCTTGCGGGAAGCGGTGGTCGAACCGTTTCACGAATTCATCACCCGCAGCGGCTGGAACAGCGCCCTGCTGATTCTTGCCTTTCTGTTTTTCTATAAACTCGGCGACAGTATGTGCACCGCGCTGGCCACCCCGTTTTATATGGACATGGGCTTCAGCAAGACCCAGATAGGATTGATCGCCAAAAATGCCGGGCTGTGGCCCGCGGTCATCGGCGGTCTGCTCGGCGGCTTGTGGATGGTGAGGATCGGCATCAACCGGGCGCTGTGGCTGTTCGGGGTGGTGCAGGTGGTCTCCATTTTCGGCTTTGTCTGGCTGGCTTCGGTGGGGCACCATGCCGAGATCACCAGTGTGGAGCTGGCGCAACTGGCCATCGTCATCGGTCTTGAAGCATTGGGCGTGGGCTTGGGCACTGCCGCCTTTGTCGCCTACATCGCCCGCACCACCCACCCGGCCTACACCGCGACCCAGTTCGCCCTGTTCACCAGCCTTGCCGCCATGCCGCGCACCTTTGCCAACGCCGCCACCGGCTGGCTCGTTGAGATGATGGGCTGGATGGGGTTCTTTCTGCTCTGCGCGCTGCTGGCGCTGCCGGGGATGGTGCTGTTGCTGAAGGTTGCGCCGTGGCAGGATAAGTCTGGCACTATACGGTAAGGAGGCATGGGCGAGAGGGTATTTGCCTTGTGCAGCGCCTCGCCGATTGGCAAAAGTTCAACCAAAAAAACCCGCGCCAGAAATGGTTGCGGGTTTTTTTTATGCTTTGATCATATTTCGATTGGCAGCAAAGGAGTGCGTGTGTCAGGATAGTAAGGACAATGGCCTGGAGTTTGGTTTTATGGGAATGAGTTGAAGTAAGAGGTCAAAATATCGGCCTCCATCCCCATTTTGCATCCGTAAAGGGTTTTCACATCAACGAACACGCAAAATTGCAAAAAAATACTTTAAAAATGTTTTTTTGTTTCAATTAGTGAAAAGGAAAAGATGATGGAACATGAAGCTACAACTCGGATGGCCTTTTTTTTCGGTATTCTGGTACTTGTCGCCTTGGGTGAAATTCTAGCTCCTCGGCGGATGCTGACTATGTCCAAGCTGACAAGGTGGCTCAGCAACCTGGGAGTGGTGGCGGTGGGTACACTTGCAGTCCGGCTCCTTTTCCCCTTCATCGGTGTGCATGTGGCCTTCGCAGCCCAGGAGCAAGGATGGGGGCTGCTCAACATGGTAGATTTGCCGGAATGGCTTGAAGTACTCATCAGCGTCCTGGTGCTCGATCTAGTAGTGTATCTCCAGCATGTGATGTTCCACACCGTACCCCTGATCTGGCGGCTGCACATGATGCATCATGCCGACATGGACATTGATGTCACCACGGGGTTGCGGTTTCATCCCATTGAAATACTCATCAGCATGGTCATCAAAATGACAACCATCGCCGCCCTTGGGCCCACGGTGTTCGCGGTTATTCTTTTTGAGATCATTCTCAACGGCACCGCCATGTTCAACCACGGCAATCTCAAGCTGCCCCTAAAGCTTGACAAGTACCTCCGGTTGCTGGTTGTCACGCCGGACCAGCATCGAGTGCACCACTCCGTCACCATCCGCGAAACAAACAGCAATTTCGGATTCAACTTCCCTTGGTGGGACCGCATCTTCGGCACATATCGGGCACAACCTGTGATGGGGCATGAAAAAATGACTATAGGACTCGCACAGTTTCGTGAACCAAATAAGAATAACCTGCTCTATATGCTGCTCATGCCTTTTATCGAGAAAACCGGGTCTTACTCAATAGATCGTCATGGTGCCGATCCTGAAACAATTGTAAGGCGACAGGAAGCCAATAGGGACGTGGGGCATCCTGGGCATAATACCTAACAGAGGGCCGACCCATGGCAGGTAAAGAGGAGAGCAAGCACGACCATTGCAGGGGAATTCCGGGGACATAATATGGATTTCCTGTCAAGCCGAAAGGTATTCCATGCCCACCTTCTTAATTCCTCGTCAATGTTTTTTGAAACATGCCGGTGTCTGTGCGTGAGTAGATCCTTTCACTTTCTCGACAGGCAGAATCTCACCACATCCCGCCACGCAATGAGCCGCGCCGTTGCTGCGACGCCTCGCCGCCATAGACCACGGCATTTTCAATATGCGCCGGCAGGGCGGTATAGCCCTCCCCCTCGGCAAAGGGCGCGAAGCCTTTAAAAAAATCCGGTGTTGCTGTGACGGCGGATTTGGCCTCAATGGCATAGAGGCGATCACCGAAATTTACATGGTTTGTCAATCCAACTTACAATCCATGCAAAACGGAAGAGGTGCGATCGGGGCAGGGGAGAGAGGGTCGGGATCCGGCTGGTGAAACCGACAATCCCCAACAGCATGGCCTTTTTTTCAACCGCGGCCATGGAAATACTCCTCTGGGTGCTGGGTCATGGGGTATCAAGGGGGGCTGCCCGCTTTCAGCCCTTGACGGACAGGCTCTGGATATCGTTGCCCGGCACAAAAAAACGTGTCTTGCAGACCAGGCCGGTGGCGCGGCAGACATGGTCGGCATAGCCCGCCCCTGCCTCGGAAAAGATATTGTAGGCCGCTGTGGCGCCGGCTTCTTCCAGTTCCAGGCGTTGGTCCTCGAAACGGGCTATGGCGGTCACCGGGCCCTGGAAGCCGGCGGAGTGGATTTCCCGCAGGGCCAGCAGGTTTGCCTGGTGGTTGCTCATGGTGAGCAGGATGATTTTCAGCCTGGAAAGATCGATCGTGTGCCAGAAATCATAATCAGTGGCATCGCCCCAGATCACCCTGCGGCCCGCCGCAAAGTGCTGCCTGACCGTGTCCCGGTTGTAATCCACGGCCAGCACCCCGTTTCCCATCCGCTCCCGGATAGTGTCGTAGGCCATGGCCCCGAAGGGCCCCATGCCGAAGATGAGGGTGTCGGCCTGACCCAGATCGAGCCGGACGTCTCCGGGATGGCGGGTTTTGGTTTCAAACCGCTGGAGCTGTAGGGCAAAACGGTCATAGAGGCGGTTGGCCGTGCTGTTAAGCGGCGCGGCCAGCAAAAAGGAAAAGGTGAGCGCCAGGGCAACGATGATCAGCCAGTCCGGATCGAGCCAGCCCTGTTTCATGGCGATGGCGGTGACGAGCAGGCCGAACTCGGAATAATTGGCCAGGTTCAAGCTGGCCAGCAGGCTGGTTCTGGCACGGAGCCGAAAGCGGGTCAGGACCAGGAAATAGAGGAAGGTTTTTGCCGGAAGCACGGCGGCAAGCCCCAGGGCGACAAGGACATGCCCGAAATGGGGGATGGCGGTGAATCCGATCTGGAAAAAGAAACCGACCAGGAAGATATCCTTGAAGCTGTAAAGCGAACGGGAAAGCTCATGGGCCCGGCCATGGGAGCCGATCAGCATGCCGATGACCAGCGCGCCGAGGTCCGGTTTCAAGCCCACCAGGGAGAAGCTGGTGGCGCCCACGGCCAGGGCGATGAAGAGGCCGCTCAGGGGCAGGAGCTCGCCATGGCCGAGATGATCGATGATGTGCATGAGCAACGGCCGGAGGGAGAGAAGCAGGAGCGGCAGGCCTAAAGCCCAGGCAGATGGGAACTCGCCTTTGGAGACGGTGAGGAACAACACGGCCATCAGATCCTGCATGATGAGGATGCCGATGGCGGCATGGCCGTGCAGGGCGTTCATCTCGCCCTTTTCCTCGAGAACCTTCACCGCAAAGACCGTGCTGGAAAAACTCAAGGCGAAACCGATCAGGGCTGCCTGTTCCAGGCTGAGTCCGGCAAGGTGCGCAATCCCGAGGGTGGAGGCCGCCAGAATCATCGCCGTCAGCAGGAAAATGGTGAGCAGGGCATGCAGCGTGGCGCCGCCCCAGATCTCCGGCTTGCTCAGCCCCTTGAGGTCAAGCTTGAGGCCGATGGTGAAGAGCAGGACCATGATACCCATGTCCGCGATCTTGTCCAGGGCCAGGGAGCCCCCGGTCAGACCGAGAAAGTTCATGGCAAAGCCTGCCAGGAGAAAGCCCAGCATGGGCGGAAGATTGAGCCGCTTGCAGCCAAAGCCGAAGAGAAAGGCGCTGCCCACCCAGACGCTGTTGACACAGGTCGCTGTTTGAAGAAATTCCATATCGGCATACTCCCGGAGAGTTTTTTAGCAAAGTTTCGTTCACTCTACCCCAGGTGGCGCTGGAAAATCGAGTCCCATTTTTTCCTGAGGCCGAAGGTTTTTTTTGGCAACAGGTCCCGCGTTCCCAGCCAGGGAGACCCGGGGCAGGGGGAAAGCGTTTCCCATGGAAGACTCTGGGTGAAGTGTGATAAATTGGTCAGGGAGCACATGCGCATCCGCGGCATCTCCTGCGGATGCGGGCCTGCGGGAAAGAGGCCGGACCAGAAAGATGCTGGAGGGAATGGGTGTTTCCTCTGTCGGCTCCGGGCCGATGCGTGAGGTCGGCCGCGGTTTGTAGAGGAAAAAGGGTGAGTCGCGCTGTGATGCGCTGAGCAGGAGCTGCCGGCAAAAAAAGCTGTGCCTCACCCCGAGCGCTTTCCGCGAGAAACCCCCAGCCGGGCGGGCAAAACAGCCTCGCAATGCGCACACCAGGGGGAGTGTGGGCCGGAACCGTAGGAGACTGCATGGTCAATGCCTGTGCTCTCGGGGTCATGCGCCAGCCGCCCCGGAAAGGCGCGGGAAGTTATGGCGGCTGCGGCGAATTATTCCAGGCAAGGAGAGGCTGAAGCATGAATCGTCCCAAGCAGGCGGTCGTGGTCATCCATGGCATCGGCGAGCAACGTCCCATGGAAACACTCCGGAGTTTCGTGGATGCCGTTCTTCCGGCCACCTCGAAAAGCGCGCGGAAAAAGTACCGCAGTAAACCGGATCGGATGAGCGAGTCTTTTGAGCTCAGATGTCTCCAGGCGCCAAAAGACAGGGAAGCGCACCGGCCCATTACCGAATTCTATGAGTATTATTGGTCGCATCACCTGTGCGATTCCAAATACAGTTCGGTGCTGTCCTGGCTGGGTGGGTTGCTGGCGCGGCACCCCCGGAATATTCCCCGGAAACTGCGTCCGATTTACTATGCAACGTGCAGCGGGCTGTTGCTGGCCGGGGTGCTGGTGCTCTGGGGGCTGTTCGACCAAACGAGTCAATCGTTGGGGGTGCGGTTCGCGGCGTTGTACGAGAAGCAGCAGTTGTACTTCGCCTTGGCTGTTCTTGGCCTGCAGGCCATCGGCAGCCGTTTCATCCTCGGCTACGTGGCAGACGCCGCCCGCTATTTGACTCCTTCCCCCGGCAACATCGACAAACGGAACAAGATCCGGGCGGAAGGGATCAAGCTCCTCCGCGCCTTACACGAATCCAAAAAATACTTTCGGATTGTCGTGGTCGGGCACAGCCTGGGTTCGGTTATCGGCTACGACATGATCCGGCACCTCTGGGTGGAATTGCGGGAAGCCCATGATCCCTCCCCGCAAAAGCAGCCGAAAGCCGTGGACTTTGATGCCGTGGCCGCAGAGCTGCAACGCGACCCGGCAACGATCGGCGCCGGCGAAGTGGAGGAGTTCCAGCACAGGCAGCACGAACTCTGGCGGGAACATCGTGCCGCGGGCATCCCTTGGCTTGTCACCGATTTCATCACGCTGGGTTCCCCTTTGACCCACGCCACCCTGCTCATGGAGGAAGACCCGTGGAGTTTCGAGCAGCGCAAGGTTGAATTTGAATTTCCCTGCTGTCCGCCGGTGCCGGCAGAGGAGACGCATTACCAGAAAAACTATGAGTCTCCCGTGTACGCGCACCCAGTAAGTGTGCGCATTCCGCACCATGGGGCGCCCTTTGCCTCCACTCGCTGGACCAATCTCTTCTTTCCCCACCGGAAAGGCGTTCTCGGGGATATGATCGGCGGGCCGCTTGCCGGACGCTTTGGGAACGGCATCCTGGATATTCCCGTTCGGTCGGGCCATGGTGGTTTTCTGGAGAAAACCCTCTATGCCCATGTCTGTTACTGGAAGCCGCCCAGGGAAGAGTCGGCGGAAGAGGAAAAGGACGACTCCGGGACATGCAGTCTCAAGGCCCTTCGTTCTGCCCTGCGGTTGGAGAGTTTGCGCGCCAAGGAACCATGGCCGCCGCCCACGCAACTCCGGCCCAGGGCGATGTGAGCAGAGTGTTCGTGTGCCGTTTTGGTTGCGGAAAAGGAAGCAGGTTTTTTCGACACTCCCCTGTGGCTTCTGCGTCATTGTGTCTTACCGGTACGTGCCATTTTTCATGGCGAATTTTCCCGCGCTTTTGTATCCTGCAGGCAGGAGCGGAAAATCTTCGCCAACAATAACAGCATCATCAATGAGGAGGGCGTTCATGGCAGGACAAATGGAAAAGGGACAATGGAACCCCTATGTGGCCGGGGCCTTGAGCGGGCTGGTGATCGTCGGTTCGGTCTGGCTCACCGGCAAATACGCCGGGGCCTCCACCACCTTTGTGCGGGGCGCCGGGATGATCGAGCAGCTCTTCAGCCCGGAACGGGTCAGTCAGATGGAGTATTTCTTGAAAGAGAAGCCCATTATTGACTGGCAGTGGATGTTCCTGATCGGCATTCTGATCGGTTCATTCCTCGCGGCGTTGCGCTCGGGCAGCTTCAAATTCCAGGGGGTGCCGGACATGTGGCGGGCCAAATTCGGCCCCTCGACCATCAAGCGGGGCATGGCCGCCTTTGCCGGCGGCACTATCGCCATGTACGGCGCCCGCCTGGCCGACGGCTGACCCAGCGGTCACGGGCTGAGCGGTTCGCTCCAGCTAGCGGTAAGCGGCTACATTGCGCTGGTCTGTTTTTTTGCCGGCGGTATCATCATGGCGCGCCTTGTGTACGGTAAGGGAGGGCAACCATGAATCAACTTCTGGCAGGTCTTATTACCGGCGTGCTCTTCGGATTTTTACTGCAGAAAGGCAGGGTGCTGCGCTACGACAAGCAACTGGCAGCCCTGCGTCTTCAGGACATGACCATCATCAAGTTCATGCTTTCCAGTGTGCTGGTGGGAATGATCGGGGTCTACCTGCTCCATGATCTGGGGCTCGCCAAACTTTCCATCAAAGCGACGATCCTTGGCGGCACCATTCTCGGCGGCTTGATCTTCGGGCTGGGCTGGGGGCTGATCGGCTACTGCCCCGGCACCTCGGTGGGGGCTTTGGGCGAAGGCCGTTGGGACGCGGTCTGGGGTATCGCCGGGATGGTGCTTGGGGCGGCGCTCTATGCCGAGTCTTTTCCGTTCATCAAGGAAACGGTGCTCACCTGGGGGGACTTTGGCAAGATCACCATTCCCCAACTCCTCGGCATCAATCATTGGCCGGTGATCGTCGTTTTTGTCGCGGGGGGCGTCCTGTTCCTGCGCTGGCTCGAAAAGAAGGGGCTGTAAGCCGTGCGGCATCGGCCGCGCCTCGCGCAGCCCCTCTTCTCCATAATCCGTCTGGGTCCGAGGGACACCCGCCCAATGCGTCATTAAGCAGGGTGTCCCCCGGATCCCTTGTCGAAACAAGCAATTATCCGAAACCTGCGCTCGCGTTTCCCTTCCGGCAAAAAAACAAACGGGGCAACAGCGAGCAGAAACGATGCGTTATTTTTTGGCCATCGGCGGCGTGGGCACGTTGTTGCCATGGCATTCCAAGCAGTTGAACTGCCCGGTGATGCCAAAGTCCTTGACCGGGGCATGGGTGCTCTTGGCCGCATACTTGCCGTCCTTCCAATCGTTCAGCATCGTCACCAAATGGAAGGCGGTGCTGGCCGCCACCCGTGCGCAGCGATCCTTGCGCTCAGGGCTGCCGATCGGCTTGCCTGCCGCTTTCATCCACTTGCCCACCGAAACATGACAGAGGGGTGATTCGCTGGTGGTCTTGACGATCTCGCCGGTCTGCTTGGGGGTTTTGGGGACGTAAACCGGCAAGGCGGTGTCCGAATACCACTGCATGATGTCCTCGCTTATCAGGTGCCCCTCCGTAGCCCCGGCAACACGGGGGCCGACGATGAGATTCGCCACCATATTGGCGCCTGCGTTCGAGCCGCAGATTGTGCCCCACCCCACTTGACCGCCCTCGAGAAAGACAAAGGCATCTACCGGGAACGAGTTGTACGGCTCGCCGACCTTTTCGCGCAACTGACTGAAGACGCTGCTGACCACAGCCGCTCCGCAGAAGACCCGATACCACTCCTCGTAGGCCAGATCGGCGGTTTTTGCCGGATCGAGTTTGACATAGGGCCACGGCCACTGTGTCGCGGCCGCCTTGGCCTTGGCCAGCTTGGGCAGGGTGAAGCTCCCAGCCGAAACAAGCGCGGCGCCGGCGGCGATTTTGCCGGCCCCGATCAAAAGCGAACGGCGTTCCTGGTTACATTGGCTTTTCTTCCTCTCTGTCATGCTTTTTGCCTCCCATGGCGATTTCATTCAACATGCACGGGCCATGTCCGCTCGTGCATGCGTTGTGCGGGCGCGGTCCATGCGCACCCGCCGACAACCACAATGTGACATGTTACATTGTGGTACCATCGGGGAAACGGTTTGGGAATGTGACAAAAAGTCGCAGGGAAAAATATGGCGGCACTGGAATTTTAGAGGGAATGCGGGATGGGGAGCAGCGTCTTCAGGTGTGCATACAGCGACAGAACCAGCAGCCGGAGGCGCGTCAGGAGAGTGGCGATGGTCTGGCCGGTTTCCGCCGGGGCTGCCGGTCCTTTTTCCAGGCGGTCGGCCCGGACGCCCGGAGCAGGATGGCTGGCCAGAAAGGAGTGGTCATTGCCCAGGGTGGCCAGTTTCCGCAGGGCCGAGATCGCTGGTTTCCGGTCGTATCCCCGGCGCTCCAGGAAATCGGCGCCGTAGTCATCCGCCTCCCGCTCTTCCTGTTGGGAGAACTGGGCGTTCACCAGGAGCTCCGTAAATCCTCCGAGCTGGGAGGCGGCGATGGCGCCGGCTGTGCCGGCCTGGGAGGCGATGCCTTTGCGCAGGGCGCTGGCCGCATAGGCAAGCTGCAGCTTTTTGCGGATATGGTACCGCACCACATGGCCCATCTCATGGCCGATGACAAAGCGCAGCTCCCCGTCGTCCAGCATGTCCATAAGGCCGCTGTAAATGCGGATGGTTCCGTCCGCCATGGCAAAGGCGTTGATCTCCGGGGAAAGATAGACCTTGCAGGTGAAGCGAAAGCCGTCCGCATCAAGGTGCGGACCGGTAAGACGTGCGAGCCTCCGGGCATATTTGGAGTCGGGAGGCGCCAGATGATTTTTGCCGTCGCTCTGGAGGGATGCCTGCTGGGCAAGATGCTGCACGTCCCGGTCGGTGAGGGTGACGGCCTGGATTGCGTCAAGGCCTGCCTCCGTGGCCAGTTGCAGGTCGGTGTTTTCGCAGCCGGACAGTGTCAGCAGGCAGAAAACAAGGAGGCAGGCGCGAAAGAACATGGGGCGTTCCTGGCATCCGGATGCAATCAATTGTCTTGATCTCTCAGCTTGCTGTGGCGGATCGAGTAGGCGAAATAGACCACTACCCCGATTGCCAGCCAGATTGCGAAACGCACCCAGGTAACCCAGGGCAAAAAAGCCATGAGCCCGGCGCAGGAGAAAGCGCCGAGCAGCGGGAACACCGGGTTGAGCGGGTTCTTGAAGGGCCGGTGCAGGTGCGGCTGCCTGATGCGCAGGACGACCACCCCCAGGCATACCAGGACAAAAGCGGCCAGGGTGCCGATATTCACCAGCTCTGCCAGCTCGCCCAGGGGGATGAAGCCTGCGATCAGGGAGATGATCAGGCCGCAGAGTCCGATGACCCGCACCGGCGTCTTGGTTTTTGGGTGGACCAGGGCGAAAAACGGCGGTATCAGGCCGTCGCGGGACATGGCGAAGAGGACCCTGGTCAACCCGTAATAGAGGACGAGCATCACCGTGGTCAATCCGGCGATGACCCCGATGGCCACCAGGGCCGAGGCCCAGTTGATCCCGAGCAGATGGAGGGAGTGGGCCACGGGCGAGGGCACGTTGAGCTCGGTGTACGGCACCACCCCGGTGAGCAATCCTGCGACCACGATGTAGATGGCGGTGCAAAAAACCAGGGAAAAGATGATGCCGAAGGGCACGTCGCGCTGCGGGTTTTTTGCCTCCTCGGCGGCGGTGGAAACCGCGTCGAAGCCCACATAGGCGAAGAAGACCATGGCCGCTCCGGCCAGCACCCCGACGGGCTTGCCCTCCGGGCTCTCGCCGCTCCAGCCGAAGGGCATGAACGGGCTCCAGTTTTCCGGGTTGACGTGGAACACGGCCACCCCGATGAACACCGAAATGGTCAGCAGCTTGACAAAGACCATGACCATGTTGGTGCGGGCGCTCTCCCGCATGCCCAGCATGAGCAGGACCATGAGGATCAGGACGATGCCCGCGGCCGGCAGGTTGATGATGCCGCCCAGGGAGGGGGCCTTGGTCAGGGCGTCCGGCAGGGAGAGGCCCACGGCAATGAGGGCGTTGTTGAAGTATCCGGCCCAGCCGTTTGCCACGGCGGCGGTGGCCACCCCGTATTCAAGGATCAGATCCCAGCCGATGATCCAGGCGATCAACTCGCCGAAGGCCGCGTAACTGTACCCGTAGGCGCTGCCGCAACCGCCCACGGCGGAGGCGAGTTCGGCATAGGCCAGGGCCGCGAAGGCGCAGGCGATGCCGGCGATGACAAAGGAAAGGATCACTGCGGGCCCTGCCTGGGTGGCGGCGGCAATGCCGGTGAGCACGAAAATGCCGGTGCCGATGATAGCTCCGATCCCCAGCAGGGTGAGATCAAAGGCGGTGAGGCATTTGTGGAGGCCGGTATGGTCGAAATCGTCCGGGGTGGTGGTCTTGGTGCGGAAAATTTTCATGGATCTGCCTGGATGCGCGGAGTGATAAAGATGGGACTCGAGTCGCAGGGTTTACGCGGCAGAGGGCTTACCACCCCCAGAGCGTATCGCGTTGAATCCAGCCGATGAGGCCGGATTCGTGCTTGATCTTGACCCAGCCCTTTTGATGTTTGAGAGTCCGCAACACCACGCCGCGCATGGCATTGCCCACAACCCGCTGGTGTGTTCCGGGGGCGGTCCGGATGACGGTCTTTTCCGTTTTGACAATCAAATGGGGGCTTTTGTTTACCAGCGTTTTCTTGACCCAGCCCGTGTCCGATTCATAGTCGGTCACCTTGAGCCATGTGCCCTTGCGGTCTACCACCTTCAGGGGATACCCCGTTCCCAGTTCAAACTTGATCGGATGGTTCACCCCCGGCCCGGAACGTATCCGTGCCTTGGTCGTACTGATGCTCACCATTTCCGCCTGGGCCATTGAGGTGAAAAACAATAGAAAAACGATTCCGAAACAGAGTCGCCGGATCATACAAACCTCCTTGCGCTATGGGGTGTTACGGTTTACTGGCAGGGGACAGTCCCCTGTCCGGCACGGCCAGGGGAATACCGCCTATTTCCAGGGAGATGGCGTCAAACTGGCAGGCTTTGTTCATGCAGGCCAGGCAGGTGATGCACTCGGGGTCATTGGGGGATTCATTGAATTTGACCCCCATGGGGCAGACATGGTGGCAGGCTTTGCAATTGGTGCATTTGGTTTCATCGAGGTGCAGCTTGATCAGGCGGACCTTGCTGAAGAGCGCGTAAAAAGCGCCCAGGGGGCAGGCGGTTCGGCAAAAGGGACGGCTGGAAAAGACGGCCCAGGTAAGAAAAAGGAGCATGATCACGAACTTGTTGAGAAAAAGCAGGCCGAGGGTGCTGCGCAGATTGGGCTGGAGCAGGAGCATGGGAATGCCGGCTTCCAGGGTGCCGGCCGGGCAGACGAACTTGCAGAACCAGGGGCTGCCGGAGCCGAATTCGTCAACAAGCACCAGCGGCAGCACCACGACAAAGAGGAGCAGGAATATGTATTTGCCGTGGGAAAGCAAGCGAGGGATCCCGAATTTCCGCGAGGGGATCTTGTGCAGCAGTTCCTGGATAAAGCCGAAGGGACAGGCCCAGCCGCAGATCATCCTGCCGAGCAAGCCGCCGAGCACGCCGATGGAGCCGAGCACTGAAAAGCCGAAATAGTACTGACCGTTTTCCAGGGCGAAGCGCAACCCGCCCAGCAGTTGCTGGATCGAGCCCATGGGGCAGTAGGTGGTGGCCGCCGGGCAGGAGTAGCAGTTCAAGCCGGGCGCGCAGATGACCTTGAGCGGACCCTGGTAGAGGGTTTTGGTGAAGGGGAAGGACCAGGAGCCGTTGGTGAGAAGTGCGACGATCACCTGAATCCATTTGCGGGCGGCTTCCATCTCAGCCTATCCCTATGCAGCTCAGGCAGACCTGGAGGGCCTGCTCCAGAACCCGGGCCGGTTCCCCGGTGGCGACGCCGATCAGCCAGAGGAGGAGAAAGGCGGTGATCACCACAAAGGGCGTTTTGCGGAGGGTTCTTTTTGTGCGGGCTTCGCGGGTGGTCTGTTTCATGGAAGTTTCATCCAAGGATTATTTTCAGGCGAGGCGGGCCTGGACCGCAGCGGTCTTATCGCCCAGCGTCACATCCTTGTCGCGCCGTTCGTCGAGGACCAGTTGGGTTACGACCCGTTGCACCCCGCCGGCGAAGGGCAGCGCATGCAGGCGGGCGGCCAGGGCAAAAAGCGCCTGGGGCTCGCCCTCGATGATCGTCCCCATGTCGGTCAGTTCATGGGGGACGCCTTCCCTGCGCAATACCTCCTGGACATCGGCCACGTATTTCCCCACGCTTGGGGTTTGGGTGCCCAGGGGGATGATGTTCAACTGCATGATCGCCATGGTTCATTCCGCAGCAAAGGTGGTGTTCGTAAAAATGAAAAATAACGCAGAGCAACAACCGGTGCAAAGTAAAAAGGAATTCAGCGCCGGGATAGAGCAAAAAAATGATGAATGACCGTCATTGCGGGTCTTGGAAATTCTCGATTTGCGTGGAAAGCTCTTCGTCCAGCACGTCCGGATCTTCGCTGTTGTAGTAGAGGATGTTCTTGAGATGAAAAAAGCTGTCCAGATCCATCTCGTAAAAGTGCAGGGCCAGCCCATCTTCTTCCACCCGCACAACCGTGCCCTTCATTTTCAGGGTCAGGTGGCTGGTTGAGCCCAGCAGCCGCAAGGAAACCAGGCAGTTTTCGCCGAGCTTGTGCCCGGTAACGCCGAGCACGAATACTCCTTTGAGGCTCAGGTCTGCGGTTTCGCACTCCGCGTGGCTTTGATCCGGAAAGTCCAGACCGATGACGACCTGAAACGGCACCCGAGTGTTTTTGCGTTTGTTTTTCATGGTTGCATCCTCTTGTCCTGCGGTCTGGCCGCCTGTTACTCCGGCATGAAGAGAAAACCCTCCCGTTCGAGCAACTGGCTGATGTTCAGCAGTTGCAATTCCCGGTCTTCGCCAAGTCGGGCCGGTCCGACAATGTCGCCGTTTTTTGCCCGCGTCAGGGAGAGCAGCGGGATTGCTTGCGTTTCAATGGCGCGGCAGAGGATAACCCCGTGCCAGTTGCCGTTGCTCACCACCACCAGCATGGCGGCTTCTTCGTCGGGGATATCCGCAAGGGTCATGCCCCTTGGGACCACGAGGGGAAGGATAAGCTTTTTCAGCTTGCTGTTTTTGAGCAGGGCGAGGGAGCCTTGCATCCGGCCCGAGAGGCGGCCAAACCAGCCTCCCAGGTCTTTCAGGGGAATCTGGCTGCTGTGGATGTATTTTTTCCTCTTCTTTGAGGAGAGGGGCTTGATGAGGGCGATGTGTTCCTCGGCAATGGCCAGGGACATCCTGCCGACGGTGATGGGGCGGATCATGTCTCCGGGCTGGATCGGCAGGGGTTTCGGCTCCGCGACCTTGGGCGCGGACTTGCCGGGAACCCTGCCTGCTGGGTTGTGCCCGGTTTTCCGCCGGGCAGGATGCGGCGCCGCGTCCTCCAGGGAGATCGGCTCTTCCCAAGGCTCCAAGTCGGCGGGCGGTTCTGCCGGGGAGCCAGCCGGTGCGGGCTCCCCGCTCTTTTCTGCGGCCACCTTCTCCTTGAGCTTGGCAAACTTGCCATACACACGCTTGAACACCTCGGCATCCCTGTCCGGATCGAATTTGGCGTCCTCATACATGTTGACCACATGGGCCATGGTTTCCTTGAGGAAGTCGATAAACTCAGGGGGGATCCGGCCTTGCCGCTTCTGGGCATAGAGGAGAATGCTGTCCGCCATGGTCAGGATGGCCAAGGCGTTTTTCCGTGTATTGAAGCGGTTTTTCAGGCAGGTAAAGGCCGCCTGCAGGGGCTCTATTTTTTTTGGCGACAGGCTCCAGTCCTGGGAAAGGATCTCTGTTTTCAGTTTCTGAATGGAATCGTCGAGGGAAAGAATCACCGGTAATACTCCACGGCCATGGGCTTTATACTAGGGAGGGAGAAGGGCCTGCGCGGATTTGTGCGCGCCGGTCTTTTCTCGTGCTATTGCATCCATTCCTGTCAGGGGCGGGATGATCTTTTCAGGTCAAGCTGGGGTAATGCCCTATTGTGACTGGAAATTTTCTAGGGTACTATAGCAGAAATTTTCGTGGTTTGGCAACAGGCAGTTACGCGGCGGCTTCCTCCCAAGCCGTTGACGCAAGGAAACACGACGCATGGTTGAGCATACGCTTTCTTTTTTTGCCGCCCTGTTCGGGGCGTTGGTCGGCAGCTTTCTCAACGTGGTCATTGTGCGGCTGCCCGAGGAAGGGGGGTCCGTGGTTTTCCCCCCCTCCCATTGCCCGGTCTGCAAAAAGTCCATCGCCTGGTACGACAACATCCCTTTGCTGAGTTTTCTGCTGCTGCGCGGCAGATGCCGGCAGTGCGGGGTGCGGATCTCCTGGCGCTACCCCCTGGTGGAGGGGGCCACGGCGCTCATGGCCCTGGCGCTGTATCTCCATTTCGGCCCCACCATTCTTTTCCCCATCTATTTTCTTTTTTGCGCCGCCCTGATCGCGGTCATTTTCATCGATTTTCAGCATCAGATCATTCCCGATGTGATCAGCCTACCCGGCATCGTTCTCGGGTTTGGCCTCTCCTTTGTCAATCCGTTCGTCGCCTGGCAGGACGCCGGATTGGGGATTCTCTTCGGTGGCGGGAGTTTTTATCTGGTCGCCCTGGTCTATTACCTGCTCACCAAACGGGAAGGCATGGGCGGGGGCGATATCAAGCTGCTGGCCATGATCGGCGCTTTTCTGGGCTGGCAAGCGCTGCCCTTTGTGGTGTTCGGCAGCTCGCTGCTGGGCACGGTGGCGGGCGTCGGAGCCATGATCAAACAGCGCAAGGGCGGCAAGACAGTCATCCCCTACGGGCCGTTCCTGGCCATCGCTGCCCTGCTCTATCTTTTTTTCCGGCAGGAGATTCTTCTGCTGTTTGTCCGGTTTGTCCTCCACGGCTGATCCCTGCCGCGCCACTTGTTGCTGATTTTCTTCTTCTCAGCCCCATTTTCCGGGCAGAGACCGCCTTGTATTTCTGCGCGAACCGCAAAAAATTTACCGAATCTTTACTTCCATTAACAGCACATTTACGGATGTTTTCTGTATGCTGAATGTGAGAGGAAAACAAGGGACGGAACATGCTGGCCGGAAGACCGGCACCGTGGCTTTTCGCTGAAATACAAAGAAACGGAGGAGGAAACAGATGTCCAAAAAAACTGTTGTGACGGTCATGGCCCTTTTTGCCCTGGCGCCCATGGCCGGGATGTTCGCCACCGAGTCTCACGCCGCCAGCACGGGCGGGGCAGCGCCAAAGGCTCCGGCGGAAAAAGCTGTCAAGGTCGAAACCTGCTATGAGTGTCACGAGCCGGTCAAGCAGCTCCACACCATGGGCAAGCACGGCAAGGTGAACTGCATCAATTGCCACAGCGGCCTTGCCCGGCATCTTGCCGATCCCGGCCCCGCGACCAGGCCGGTGACGAGTACTGCCTGGGAGACCTGCGGCAAGTGCCACAAGGACCAGTACGAGAGCTTCATGAAAGAGGCCATGCACCGTCCGGCCCGGGACGAGAAGTCCCAGCTCACCAACCGCTCCCCCAATCCCCTCTGGGACAAATTGATGGCCGGGCATGGCTTCACCAAGGAGCACAACCTGACCCGCAGCCATGTGCATATGCTCACCGACCAGTTCGTGGTGGATCGCGCCTTCGGCGGCCGCTTCCAACCCAAGAACGGCTGGAATTATATCTTTGAAAAGGGCAAGGTCTGGGACGTCCTGGTGGATACCCATCCCGAGACCAAGGAACAGAAGGTCTTCAATCCTCAGACCGCGCCCGCGGCCAATCCGGTCTGTCTCCAGTGCAAAACCCAGGACCATATCCTCAAGTGGGCCTACATGGGCGACAAGGTTCCGGATGCCCAGTGGTCCAGGGAATCCAATGTGGTGGAGGTGGCAAAGGACGTCGAGCACGGGCTCAACTGTTTTACCTGCCATGATCCCCATGCGGCCAAACCGCGCATCGTGCGGGACGGCCTGATCGACGCCCTGACCCAGCCCAACGGCGACACCCTCTGGCACAAGGATCCGAAACGGACCGGCTTCAAGGTCATCGACATGGGCGTTCGCGGCTTCACCCGCAAGATCGCCCTGCTCGACAAATACGACTCACGACTGCAGTGCGGCCAGTGCCATGTGGAGTACAACTGCAACCCCGGCACCGAGCCGAAAACCGGCAAGCCGGTCAAGATGGACGACCGGCGGACCAACCACTTCCCGTACAAGGATGTGTTCGGCCTCTACGATCATTATGTGAACAAGATCAACTTCCTCGACTTCAAGCATGCCCTCACCGGCGGGCTGCTCTGGAAGGGGCAGCATCCCGAGACCGAATCCTACTATAATTCCAAGCACGCCAAGGCCGGGGTGGGCTGTGATTCCTGCCATACCCCGAAGATGAAGAACAAGTCCGGCAAGGTCTATACCTCCCACTTTGCCGTCACCCCGAAGGTGATGTTGAAGGAAACCTGTCTGAAGTGCCATCCGAAGTGGACCGAGGAGGAGGCCAAATACGCCATCGAATCAATTAAGGCCCATATCAAGGGCAAGATGCGCAAGGCCGAATACTGGCTGGGCGCCCTGATCGACAAGATCGTGGCGGCGAAAAACGCCGGGGTGGCTGAAGAGACCATCAAGAAGGCCCAGGATCAGCACCTCAAGGCGCACATCCTCTGGGAGTACTGGACCGCCGAGAACTCCGACGGCTTCCACAATCCGGAGATGGCCAAAGAGTCGCTGAACAAGTCCATGAATGAGTCCCAGGAAGGGATCAGGATTCTCACCGAGGCCATGGCGCCGAAGAGCGCTGCGGCAAAGTAAGGGATGCGCAAGACCCATGCGTAGCAGGAGCGGCCGGGGCGGAAACGCCTCGGCCGTTTTTCTTTCGGGGCTATTCCCCCGAGGAACTGTAACCGCCTGGGTTTTCGAGCCCGGCGACGAGGAGGGATCATGAAGCGATTGATCGTCTTGATGGGCTTGTGCCTGCTGATGCAGCCGCAGGCGGTGCTGGCGGAGGCAGGGAAACATCCGGCCATTCCGGGGAGCCAGGAATGCGGCGAATGCCACGGAGACCAGGAAAAGGCCTGGTTTGACGGAAAACACGGGTTGGCAGCTTCGCCAACAGCTTGACCGCCTCACATTGGCCACCGTTGTGAGAAGCAGGAGATTTCTCCTGGTGATTGGGGCGCTGGCAAGGAACTGTCGGGATTCGCTTTGCTCTACCCGACCTGCCGAAGGAAGTAAATCGAAAGGAAATCAGGCAACTACTTCCTGTCGATGCAATCGTGGCCTAAACCCTCTCCATCCCCCTACTCCTCAAACCGATACCCCCGCCCCGGCACCGTAACGATATAGCGCGGTTCCGCCGGGTTGACCTCGATCTTCTGGCGAAGGTGCTGGATGTGCACGTCGATGACCCGGCTCCAGGAATAGAGTTTGGCGTCGCTCCAGAGGCATTGGCGGATCTCCTCCCTGGTCACCAGATTGTTGCGATTCTCCACCAGACAGGCGAGAACCTGGAACTCCTTGGGGGTGAGGGCTACGACCGTGCCCCGCACCGTTACCGCCTGATTGCGCAGGTCGATGGCAAGATCCCCGGCGGTAATGGTGGTGGGTTGAGGGGGCTGGGGTGCTGTCGGCCGCAATCTGGCCCGGATGCGCGCGAGAAGTTCGCCGGTTTCAAAGGGCTTGACCATGTAGTCGTCCGCCCCCAGTTCCAGGCCGATGACCTTGTCCGAAACCTTGTCCTTGGCGGTCAGCATGATGACCGGCAGGGAGGGATGCAGCGATTTCAGGGCGCAGCAGAATTCCAGCCCGTCGCCGTCGGGCAGCATCAGGTCGAGGAGCACCAGATCGGGTTGGCGTTCGGCGAGGATGGCCCGGGCCGCGGCCAGGGAATCGGCGGTGAGCAGGCTGAAGCCGTGCAGCTCAAGGTTCGCCTTGAGGACCTTGAGGATGTCCTGGTCATCGTCGATGGCCAGCAATGTTGCAGTAACTGCTCTGGTCTCCATCATTCCTCCCCGGCGGGCAGCCAGAAATAGAGGCGGGCTCCCGGCCCTTGGCTGTCCGCCACGCCGATGACCCCGCCGTGGGCCGTGATGATACTCCGGCAGATGGTGAGCCCCAGGCCGCTTCCCTCTTTATTGCCCAATTTGTAGAACTTGTCAAAAACCTTTTCCCGCTCTGCTTTGGCAATGCCAGGCCCCTGGTCCTGGACCTCGACCACGGCGAAGCCCTCTTCCTGGAACCCGCGGATGGTGACGGTTGACTGTTCGGGGGTGAACTTGATCGCATTGGCCAGCAGATTGGTGAGCACCTGCCTGATCTTGTCCTCGTCTGCCCGCAGGGGCATGGTCTCCGGCAGCAGGGCGGCGAGCCGGATTCCCTTTTCGTCGGCAAGGCAGGCAAGGCCGGTGATTGTTTCGCGGATCACCTGCGTCAGATCAAATGCACCGCTATGCAGGGCCGTGGTGTCGCCCATCTCGATCCGCTCGATATCGAGCATGGTGTTGACCAACCGGATGAGGCGATTGGTGTTTTTGTTGATGAGCTGGAAAAAATCGCAGAGTTCATTTTGCGGGCAGTTGCCCGCCTCCTGGGGAGGAAGGCAGGCCAGCTTGGCGGTGACGTATTCCATGGAGCCCTTGATGGAGGTCAAGGGGGTGCGCAGTTCGTGGGAGGCGCGGGCGATGAAGTCCGACTTGCGTTCGCTGGCCGCGTTGAGCAGCCGGTTGGTCTCCAGAAGCTTCCGGTTGGATTCGGCAAGATCCTTGGTCGCCTCCCGGATGCGATCCTGGAGATCGCCGTGGTATCCGGTGAGCTGGGCGGTCATGTCGGCAAAGGCGCGGGAGAGATCCTCGAATTCATCCCCGGTTCGCAGGATATCTCCCGCCTCGTAATTGCCCCGGGAAAATTCCCGGATGGAGGTGGAGAGCCGCTTCATAGGATGCAGCACCAGATGCCGCATCATGAAGATCATCGCTCCGCTCAGGGCCCCCACCACCAGGAGCATGGAGGCGAACATCCGCCGCCGGTTCTGCCTCGCTTCGGTAAAGGTCTTGTCCATGGGCAGGGCAACGCTGATGGCGCCGCGGACATCGCCCACCTTGTACCCCTGTTCCCGGTGGCATTTCAGGCAGGCTTCCTCGACATAGAGGGGGGAGATGTAGCGGAGGTAAGGCTGGCGGTCGATGTCTTCGATGGCGGTGAATTCCCGGAGATTTTTCTGCTCGAAGGCCAGCAGGGCCTTCCGCTCGAAGGGGTCTGGCACATTTTCCGGATTGGTCAGTTTGAGGCTGGTGATGTGGAACCAGAACAACCCCTCTTCCCGGGAGTACTTGGCCAGCTCCTTGGTGACCATGGCCGGGGTTTCTTTGGTGTAATGCCGCCCCTCGCGATCGCGAATCTCGGGCTCGGAAAGATAGGGGGAGGGCTGGGAGCGCGGCAGCCTTTCCACAAAGATCCCGCCGTGGTCGGCTATCCAACGGCGCATCAGGACGATCTGCCGGAAAACCGCGCGGGCTTCATTCTCCGCCTGGCGGACGATGAGTTGCTCCTGGCGCTCGTTGAACACATAGAAGGTGGCGCCGAGGGTGACCAGCAGGGTAATGCTGCAGCCGGTGATGAATTTGAAGCTGAGACTGAATTTCATGGCCTCGCCGAGCTGCCTGAGCCATGCGTCAATCCTCTTCAAATGAGATTCTCCTTTTTAAGATGCACCTGGAGGATGGAGATGGCGGCCGGGGTGATCCCGGAGATCCGCGCCGCCTGGCCCAGGGTCCGGGGCTGGATCTTGGAAAGTTTCTCCACCACCTCCCGGGAAAGGCCGGCCATGGTCCGGTAGGGAAGATCCTCGGGCAGGAGCACCGATTCCATGCGGCGGAAACGGTCCACCTGCTCGCTCTGCCGCTCGATGTAGCCGTGGTATTTGATGGCCAGCTCGACCTCCCGGGTCACCTCTTCCTCGGGGCGCGGCAGGGTGAGGCCGGTGAGCCGGGCCACGGAGGCAAGATCCATCTCCGGCCGACGCAAAAGGTCGGCCGCGCTCACCGCGGTTTTGAGGGTGGCGCTGCCCATGGCCAGCAAGCGGTTGTTGATTTCCTGCTTGGGCCGGATCTGGGTGGTGTTGAACAGGGCCAGGGATTCCTCGATGGCCTGTTTCTTGGCCTGAAACAAGCGGTAGGTGTCGTCTTGCACCAAACCCAGATCCCGGCCGATCTCGCCCAATCGCAGGTCCGCGTTGTCTTCCCGCAGCAGCAGCCGGTATTCGGCCCTGGAGGTGAAGAGCCGGTACGGCTCCTTGGTGCCCCGGGTGACCAGATCGTCGATGAGCACCCCGGTGTAGGCCTGGGAGCGGTCCAGGATCAACGGTTCCTCTTCCCGCACGTATTTCACCGCGTTGATTCCGGCGATCAGCCCTTGGGCCGCAGCCTCCTCGTAGCCGGAGGTGCCGTTGATCTGCCCGGCCAGAAAGAGGCCATTCAGCCGTTTTGTCTCCAAGGAGGGGTGCAGCTCCAGCGGATCGACATAATCGTATTCAATGGCATAGCCGGGCCGGATGATGGCGACATTCTCCAACCCCTTGATGCTGCGGAGCATGGCGGTCTGCACATCCATGGGCAGGCTGGTGGGCAAGCCGTTGGGGTAGATCTCCACCGTCTCCAGCCCTTCGGGTTCAAGAAAGATCTGGTGGCGTTCCTTTTCCGGAAAGCGCATGACCTTGTCTTCCACCGACGGGCAATAGCGGGCGCCCACCCCTTCGATTATCCCGGTGTACATGGGAGAGCGGTCGGTGCCCGCCCGGATGATCGCGTGGGTGGTGGGGTTGGTGTAGGTGATGTGGCAGGGGCGCTGGGGCAGCACCGACTGCTTGCCCCGGTTGGAAAAGGAAAAAAGATTGGGCGGCTCGTCGCTGTGCTGGGCTTCGAGTTCGGAGTAATCGATGGTGGTTCCGTCCAGGCGCGGGGTGGTGCCGGTCTTCATCCTGCCCATGGCAAAGCCCAGCTCCTTGAGGTGCAGGGGCAGCTTCAGCGAGGGCACGTCGCCCATGCGGCCGGCCGGGAAATTCTTCAGGCCGATGTGGATCAGGCCATTGAGGAAGGTGCCGGTGGCGATGACCACTGCGCGGGCGGTGATTTCTTCATCCAGGGAAGTAACCACCCCACCGAGTGCTCCGTTTTTGATGAGCAGCCGGTCGGCGGTGGTTTGTTTGATGTGGAGGTTTTCCTGCTGCTCCAGCACCGATTTCATCCGCAGCCGGTAGAGGAGGCGGTCGGCCTGGGCCCTGGAGGACCAGACCGCCGGGCCTTTGCGCGTGTTGAGGCGGCGGAATTGGATGCCGGTGGCGTCGATGTTTTTCGCCATCTCGCCGCCGAGGGCGTCGATCTCCTTGACCAGATGCCCCTTGGCCAAGCCGCCGATGGCCGGGTTGCAGCTCATGGCCCCGATGGTGTCAACGTTGACCACCAGCACTGCGGTGCGGCAGCCCATGCGGGCACAGGCCAGAGCGGCTTCGCAGCCGGCATGGCCCGCGCCGATGACGATGACGTCGTATTGCGTGGAGTGTGGCATGGCTATAGTCTGTAAGGGGTGGAACTGCTTGCGGAGGGAGCCTTGACCATCTGCCAGCGCCAGACTGGTTTCCGCGCCATCTGCCAGAAATCCGGAGTGAGCAGCACCGCCACGGTATAGAGTTCAAGGCGGCCGGCCAGCATGCAGAAGCTTAAGACCCCCTTGGCCAAGGGCGGCAGATGCCCGAAGTTCTGGGCCGGACCGACCAGGTTGAGTCCCGGGCCGATGTTGTTCAATGTGGTTATCACCGCAGTGGTGCCGGTGACGATGTCTACACCCAGGGCGGTAACCGCCAGGCTGGCAAAAAGAAAAACCCCGATATGCAGGGCGAGGAATCCCAGGATAGCGACCATGACTTCCTGCGGCACCTTGACCTTGCCGAACTTCAGGGTGCCGATGGTGCGGGGATGCACCAGATTTCGGAGCTGCAGACGGGCGAATTTAAAGAAGAGCAGGATCCGCACCATCTTGATCCCGCCCCCGGTGGAACCGGCGCAGCCTCCGACAAACATCAGGGAGACCAGGAGGATTTTCACCGCCGGGGGCCATTGGTCGAAATCCGCGGTGCCGAAGCCTGTGGTGGTGATGATGGAGACCACCTGGAAGGCCGCGGTGCGCAGGGTTTGGCCAAAGGTGGCATACACCTGATGATAGGAGTTCACCGCCACGATGAACAGGGTGGCCAGGGTGCAGAGGGTGAGATAAAAGCGGAACTCTTCGTTGCGCCAGTAAACGGAAAGCTTGCCTTTAATGCCGAGGTGGTGCAGGGAAAAGTTGGCGCCGGCCAGAAACATGAAAATAATGATGACGGTTTCGATGTAAACCGAGTCAAAGTGGCCAACGCTGGCGGTGTGGGTGGAAAATCCGCCGGTGGCCAGGGTGGCGAAGGAGTGGCAGATGGCGTCGAAAAAGCTCATGCCGCCCCAAAGGAGTAGCGCGGTCAGGACAACGGTGAAGAGAAAATACACGCCCCAGAGGATGCGGGCCGTGTCCTGGATGCGCGGAGCGAGCCGATCCTTGGTGGGGCCGGGCATCTCGGCCTGAAAGAGCTGCATCCCGCCCACGCCCAGGAGCGGGAGAATGGCCAGGGAGAGGACGATGATGCCCATGCCGCCCAGCCAGTGGGTCATGGCCCGCCAGAAGAGGAGGCTGTGCGGGAGAATCTCAACCTGGCTGAGGATCGTGGAGCCGGTGGTGGTAAAGCCGGACATGGACTCGAAAAAACAATCGACGAACAGGGGCATCTTGCCGGAGAAATAAAAGGGCAGGGCGCCGAGAAAGGCCAACCCCAGCCAGCTTAAAACCACCACCGCAAAGCCGTCCCGGTATCCGAGATCCTTTTCCGGCGCAAAAAGGGCGAGGAGCAGCAGCCCGAGGATCGCCCCCAAGCCGGCGGAAAGGAGAAAGGTTGCGGTCATGCCGTCTTCAAAATAGAGGCTGAAGGGGATCGGCGTCAAAAGGCAGAGGGAAATCAGGATCAGCAGTTTGCCGAGGATATTGAGAACGCCGCCGGTGCGCATGGCTCGCCCCTGCCCTAAGCGTCAAAAAGGCTTTCCAGACCGGAAAGCGCCTGTTGGGTAAAGAAGACCACCAGGTTGTCCCCCTGCTGCAGCCTGGTGTCGCCGGAGGGGATGATCACCTGATTGTGGCGGATGATGGCGCCGACAATGGAGCCTTGCGGAAAATCAAGGAGCTTGAGGGGAAGGTCGCTAAAATGTTCCTGTGCGGGAACCTTGATCTCGATGACCTCGGCATTGCTGTCCATCAGGGTGGCGACGTTGACGATCTTGCCGCCGCCGCGGACAAAGCGGAGGATCATGTTGGCCGCAACCTGCCGGGGGCTTAAGGGGACATCGATCCCCAGCTTGCCGAGCATGGGGATGAACCCCGGGCTGTTGATATGGGTGATGCATTTTTTCGCGCCATGGTGTTTGGCCAGCAGACTGGAAAGAATATTGGTGGTGTCGCTGTTGGTGACGGAGATGACCAGGTCCGCCTGGTCGATGCCTTCGTCGAGCAAGTCCTGGGGCTCCAGGCCGTCGCAGTTGAGTACCACGGTCTGCTCCAGCTGTTCGGAAAGAAATTCGCAGCGGTTCTTGTCCTGCTCCACCAGCCGGACATTGATCTTTTTCTGCTCCAGTTGCCGGGCAACCATATAGCCGATGGTGCTGCCGCCCACGATGAAAACATTCTTCGGCACCTGGCTTTCGGTATTGAAGAGCAACCGCTCCACCGCCGGCACATCGCTTTTGCGCATCACCAGATAGACCTTGTCGCCGGCCTCGATCTTGTCTCGCCCGTGGGGAATGATGGTCTGCCCGTCCCGGGTGATGGCGACGATGACAAAATCATAGATTCCTTGCAGGTCCCGAAGTTGCAGCAGGGTGGAGTTGACGCAGGGATAGCCCGCCTGGACGAGGTAGCCGAGCAACTCCACCTGGCCCCGGGCAAATTCCGCCACCTCAAAGGCGGCGGAAACATTGATGAGGTGCATGATCTCTTCGGCCATGGCCAGGTCGGGGCTGATCAGCAGGTCGATGCCCAGGGATTTTTCGGCCTGGGAGGTGCCCTGGATGTAAAAATCGTCGTTGCGCACCCGGGCTATGCGGGTTTTGACAGTGTAGTTTTTTGAGATGATGCAGGCAATGAGGTTGACCTCGTCGCTGTCGGTGACGGCGATAAAGAGGTCTGTTTTGGCGATGCCCGCCTCCTCCAGGATGCGGGCCGAAGCGCCGCTGCCCCGCACGGTGAGTATGTTGAGGTCCCGTTCGATGCGGCGGAGTTTGGATTCATCCTGATCGATGAGGACAACCTCCTGCCCTTCCACCGAGAGTTTTTCGCTCAGGTGGTAACCGACCATGCCTGCGCCGACGATCATGATACGCATGGAGCCCTCATTGTAAAGAAAATCCGGTGCTTTTTTGCCAAAGGAAAGAGACGTCTTCCCCCGGTGTTCCGTGCGCAAAAAGAAGAAAAGAAATGTAAAAAAAACAGGATTGGCCGATCTTCCATAAAAAACGGCATTATAGCCGCTCTGCCGGGAATATGCAAATCAGCGCTCTTTCCGCCACCAGATCAAGGCCCATTGCGGAGCGGTCTGCCGGGCGAATTGCCAGGTGTTTTCATCGAGTTGGCTGAGGCGCGCATCCACATAGGCGGTAAGCCGATCTTCTTCCGCGCCGGTCAAATCATCCACCATCCACCGGTATGATTGCAAGGCCTCTTCCCGTGAGCCGTAGGTGCGCTGCTGATCAAGGGTGATGAAGTCGACATGGGCATGGATGCCGAGGGTGTAGAGGATGTTGACCGTGAAGATATAATCCGGGCCGGGCTGAAAATTCCGGCCAATGGCGGCGAAGAGGCTCGGATCAAAGGGGCCGGCCCCGACCCGGTCAGCCAGGTAGACCCCTTTGTTTGCCCAGTCGTTGAGTTTGCGCAGCGCATCGGCGAGGTTGTCCACGGAGAGCGAGCGGGAGGCAATGGCAATGTCGTGCCGGTCAATGCCGAATTTTTGCCAGTCATCGTCCCAAGAACCCTGAATGGTCCGGATATTGGCAAGGGACTCCCGTCTGGCCCGTTTGCCGAGTTCGTCCAGCATGGCGGCGGAATAGTCGAGGGCCGTGATCCGGCGCACCTTGCGGGCCAAGGGGATGGCCAGGGTGCCGGGGCCGCAGCCCACATCCAGTACGCTCCACTCCGGCTCGACCTGGAGGCGGGAAAGGAATTGGACCACAAAGGGCGAGTCGAGGTTGCGCTCGGCAAATCCGGCGGCCCGCTGATCCCAGTCGCTGCTCTTTTTCTTTTTCCAGGACTTGCGGGCTCTGGATTCCCGCCACATGGTGTCCCAGTCGATATCCTGATAGCGCATCGCGGTGTTTTTCCTCGGGAGAGATTTTTTGCCACGAACTCCACGAAATGACTCGAAAGTTTTAAAAACGGGTCGGTTTGCGGGGAAGCGGCTGAAAATGCTTCCCCGTTGCCGCGCGCCGGGGGCTATCTTTTTATTTTCCTGTTCTTTCGTGGGTTTCGCGGCAAAAATTTACCGGCGGGTGAGCCGGTTGACGATGACGGTCAGCTCTTTGTCATCGCTGCGCATCTTGCGGGTGGACACCGCGATCTCGTATTCCTTTTCCGCCAGCAGGAGGAATTTAGGCAGGCTTTTGCGGCGGACATCGTGGGCCAGGTAGATGACGCCCTGGTCCGCCAGCAGGGAGCGGAAGATGTTTAAAAGCGGAACGAAAAACTCTTCCCGAAAGAGGATCTCCGCGCCGATGATGGTGTCGAAGCGCGGCAGGTCGGTCGGTTTCAGCCAGTCGAGCAAACGGCAGTCCACCCCTTTCAGGCCGGTGGCCGCGGCGCTGACCCTTTGAAAATCGAGGATATGCGGCTCGTAATCGGTCAGGGTCACCCGATGACCGGCCAGAGCGGCGGCAAGGCCCGGCGCGCCAAGACCGGCGCCGAGTTCGAGCAGGGTATGGTCTTCTTTTGCCGGCGGGGTGGTGAGCATGAGGTCCGCCAGAACCATGGCCGCCTCCCAGAGCTTTACCCAGAAGGGAAAGTCCTGCACATCCCTGAAGGGATCTTTCCCGGCCAAAAGCGGTTCGAGGTCGGTGGCATGCAGCAGTTGGATCTCCTTGCCGCGCAACCGCAGCGGCTTGAAGTCCACCTTGTATGTCTTGCGGATTTCCCGGAGACGGGCGTACTGTTTTTCAGGAAGCTGGGCAGGATCCATGGGGGTCTCCATGGCGGCGGAGGATGCCGCGTATCTGTCATATTATCGTTGGAGGAAAAGGGCGACTACGACCAAGGCCGCCAGCAGGAAGCGGTAGTAAGCGAAAATGGCGAAACTTCTGGCCCGGATGTATTGCATGATAAAGGAGATGAACAGGTAGCCGGAGATGGCGGAGGCGAGAAAGCCGGTAAGGTACAGGGAGCTTTGGTCGCCCAGCAGGCCCTGGGCAATGATCTCCGGGAGCTTGTAGACTCCGGCTCCGAAGATGATGGGGGCGGAAAGCAGGAAAGAGAAGCGGACCGCCGCCTGCCGGGTAAGCCCCAGGGCAAGGCCGCAGGTGATGGTGCTGCCGCTCCGCGATACCCCGGGGATGATGGCGCAGGCTTGGGCAAGGCCGATGAGCAGCGCGTCGGGCAGGGATATTTTTCCAAAATCACGGGCGCGCCTGCCTGCCTGGTCGGCAAGGAGGAGGAGCAGCCCGGCTCCGGCCAGGGCTGCTGCCACCATGGCGGGATGGCGGAAGTATTGTTCCGCGGTGTCTCCCAGAAACAGCCCGGCCAGGACACCGGGAATGGTGGCAAGGCAGATAAAAAAAGCCATGCCGCGCAGTTTTTTTGCTTCCTCCCCGTTATGATTGAGGCCGAAGACTGCCTTGCCCATCTGCAGGAAATCATCGCGGAAATAAATGAGAATGGCCAGGAGCGTGCCGAGATGCAGGGCCACGTCAAAGGTCAGGCTGGCTTCTTCTGCCCCGAAAAAATAATGGGCCAGGGCCAGGTGGCCGGAACTGGAGATGGGCAGAAATTCCGTGGCGCCCTGGATGATGCCGAGTATGGCTGCGGTGAAAATATTCATGGTCTGGCACTATACGCAAGGGACGGGGAAAAGTAAATACCGATGGGGGGCGTTGTGCGTCTGCATAAAAAAAGCCCGGCCTGAGGCCGGGCTTTTGCTGACCGGTAATCCGGGTCAACGGTTCACCAAGGGGGATTAGCAACCCTCGATGGCTTTTTTCTTTTTCTTTGCGGCCTGAATTTTGCCGTCCACTACGGTTACCTTGTCGCCAACCTTGGCGGTGCCTTCCACGGTGGATACAGTGCCGCCGCAATCCACGGTTACCTTGTTGCCGTCAACCGCGGTTACGGTGCAGTCAGCAGCGAAAGAAACCGCTGCGGTGCTTACTACGAAAGCCAAAGCCATTGCCAGGGAAATCATCTTCTTGCTCATGTTCATCTCCTCCTAGGTGTTATTTTGGAATATCCTGTTTATGAAAAACAGGAAATAATGAATTAGCATTCATATAAGTATACGCTAGGAGCGCAGGATGTCAACCGGAAAGTCTTTCTTTTTATTTCAGGACGGCATTGAGGTCGTTTACCAGGATCTGGTGGCCGACGTAGCCGTCGTAGCGCTTGACCACATTGCCCTCCCGGTTGACCAAAAACGATGTGGGAATGCCGAGAATACCGCCAAAGGCCGCCGGGGTTTGCGAGTCGCTCAGCAGTACGGGATAGTTGATCTCCATCTTCTGGGCGAATTTATCAACCAGCGCGGAGCCGCCCTGATCGGTGGAGATGCCGATCACGGTAAAACCCTTTGGCCCGTATTCCTTCTGGAGCTGGATGAGCGAAGGGATTTCCTTGCGGCAGGGCGGGCACCAGGTGGCGAAGAAATTGATCAGCATGACCTTGCCCTGATAGCCGCTGGCCTTGACTACGGAGCCATCCTTCACGGAAGGCAGGGCAAAGGAGGGCATCTTGGTGGCGGCTTGGGCCCCGCCCGCCATCAGGGTGAAAAGGACAAGGGCGAGGGTGAGAAGGCGGGTTGTCGCCGCCATGGATTTTCTGCTTTGCATGTGCTTCTCCTGGGTTAAGGTCCGCCGCCGGCACGGTCTGTAATCGTTTACCGAAATAGGGTCAATCTACCCTCTTTTTCAGGGAAACAAAAGGAGAATTATCGGGCCGGCGGCTCGCAGGGTTCAAGAGGGCAGATCCCCTTGCCGGAGAAGCTCCCCGCGGGCGGAGATCACCACCTCCCGCACCGGGATGGCCGTGCCGGAACGGGAAAGGGCCTGGGTGACAATGTGGCGCATGTTGGCGCAACAGGGCACCTCCATGATGGCCATGGTGATGCTTTTGATTCCGGAGGAGGCAAAGATTTCCGCGAATTTAGCGACGGCGCTTTCCGACTCGTCGAATTTCGGGCAGCCCACCATGACCGCCTTGCCGCTGAGCAGATTGCGGTGAAAATCCGGATAGGCCACGGGCACGCAGTCGGCCGCGATCAGGAGGTCCGCGCCCTTGAGAAATGGGGCGCTGGGCGGCACAAGCCGGATCTGCACCGGCCAGTGGCTTAAGGTTGAGCCGCTGGCCGCCCCGAGTTGAACCGGGGCGTTGGCCGCCTGGCAGGGGGTGGCCGGGGCAAAGGTCTGCAATCTCGCCGAGGGGCAGCCGCCCACCGGCGGGGCGGGTTGGGCGTGCGGCGCCTCCCGGTTTTTGAGCAGATCTTCCACCGCCTCTTCGTCAAAATCCTCCGCTTCCCGCTCGATGATGCGCAGGGCTCCGGTGGGGCAATGGCCCAGGCAGGCGCCCAGGCCGTCGCAATATTTTTCCGCAAGCATTCTGGCCTTGCCGTCCACGATCTGCAGGGCGCCTTCGGCGCAGTTGATAATGCACTCGCCGCAGCCGTTGCAGAGGTTTTCGTCTATCTCGATTATCTTTCGCAGTATCTTCATGGTGGTTCTCCGTTATCCCTTGAGCAGCACCTTGGCTGCCAGGTCGGCTCCTGCCTTGGTGAGGAAGGAGTGGTCGATGATCTTGTGGAGATGGTCCTGGGGGGACGGGACATCCTTCTGTTTCTCTTCCAGGTTGGTGATCAGGTCCGCATCGTAGAGCACCTTGAAGTTCATGGTCTCCTCGGGCCTCGGCACATGATGGTGGCCGATGATGTCGCAGACCTCGTCGATGAGCGGCTGCGGCGCGCCCAGTCCGGTGAGAATCTCCCTGGCCACCGGCGGCCCCTCCATATGCTGGTATTTGGGCGACGAGCTGTTGTACTTGCGTTCCGATTCCCTGATGCCGATGTCGTGGAGATAGGCGGTGATTTCCACCACCGCCGGGTTGCACTCCTCTTTTGCCGCGATATCCATGGCATGGCGGGCCACCCGACCGGCGTGGCCGATGCGGCGAAAATCGTCGCCAAAGTAGCGTTTCATCTCCACCGCCACCCGCTCCTTGAGCACTTCCTGCTTCTTGGCCAGCAGTTCCGGGGGCAGGGAGCCCAGGCATTGCGCGGCATAAGGGCAGTAGGAGGCGCAACCGAAGTCGTTGTGGGGGTTGAGCATTTTGGTCCCGCATTTGCTGCACTTGCGGCTGGAATCGTCCTTGAAGAACTCGACGCTGTTGCCGCATTTCGGGCAGGTGGCTTCGAATACGGCATTGGCATCCCAGTAGCGGCTGTCCTGGCCGGGGCATTGCATGGTCGTTGTTCCTTGTTTTGTTAGCACTGTCAGCCACCGGCCCGGACTGAAGGCTGGTAGCTGACAGCTTTCTTTTATCCGAGAATGGCTTTGAGATCCTCGGCCGGGGTGGTGACCGGCTTGATGGCGAAATTCTTTACCAGCACATCCAGCACGTTGGGGGTGATGAAGGCGGGCAGGGAGGGTCCGAGCCGGATGTCCTTGATTCCCAAGCTCAGCAGGGTCAGGAGGATGACCACCGCCTTCTGCTCGTACCAGGAAAGCACCAGGGAGAGCGGCAGGTCGTTGACCCCGCACTCGAAGGCGCCGGCAAGGGCCACGGCGATCTGGATGGCCGAGTAGGCATCGTTGCACTGCCCCACATCAAGCAGGCGCGGGATGCCGACGATATCGCCCAGTTTCTTGTCAAAGAAACGGAACTTGCCGCAGGCCAGGGTCAGCACCATGCAGTCCGTCGGGATCTGCTCCACAAGTTCGGTGTAGTAGTTGCGGCCGGGCTTGGCGCCGTCGCAGCCGCCCACCAAAAAGAAGTGGCGGATGGCCTTGGACTTGACCGCGGCGATGACCTTGTCCGCCACTCCCAAAACGGTGTTCCGGGCAAAGCCCACCAGGACCGAGCCGTTGTCCACGGTATCGGTGAAGCCGGGCAGGGCCAGGGCGCGGTTGATGACCGGGCTGAAGTCCTTGTTTTCGCCGATGTGCGTCACATCGGGCCAGCCGACCAGGCCGGTGGTGAAGACGTTGTCCTTGTAAGCATCGCTGGGCTTCTGGATGCAGTTGGTGGTAAAGAGGATGGCCCCGGGAAATTGCGGCATCTCCTTCTGCTGGTTCTGCCAGGCGGTGCCGAAATGCCCGTAAAAATGGGGGTATTTTTTCAGCTCGGGATAGCCGTGGCAGGGAAGCATCTCGCCATGGGTGTAGATGTTGATCCCCTTGCCCTTGGTCTGCTCAAGGAGCATGGCCAGGTCCTTGAGGTCATGGCCGGTGACCAGGATGCACTTGCCGGGGATATGCCCCAGCGGCACCGGGGTCGGGACCGGATGGCCGTAAGTGCCGGTGTTGCCGGCATCTAGCAGCTCCATGGCCTTGAGGTTCACCTCGCCGCATTTGAGAGCCAGGCCCACCAGTTGGTCAAGCCCCAGATCCTTGCGGGTCAGCTCGCCCATGGCCTCATGGATGTAGGCATAGACCGTTTCGTCTTCCTTGCCGAGGATGGCGGCGTGGTCGGTGTAGGCTGCCAAGCCGCGCAGACCGTACATGGTGATCTGCTTCAAGGATTGCAGGTCCGGATTGGCGTCCAGGGTATTGATGAAGTTCAGGGCCGCGCCCTGCGCTTCCAGGCCGGCCAGGGTGTCGGCCGGGCTGAAGGTGGCGGCCGGGGCGGTGGACTCGATCTTGCCGCCTGCAGCCAGAACCTTTTTCTTCAAGGCCTCGCGGAGTTCGACGGTCTTGCGGATCAGGGTTTCAAAGCGGCCGGGGTCGAAATCCACATTGGTGAGGCAGGAAAAAATCGCCTCGCAGGTGAAGCGGTCAACACCGCGGTCAACTACGCCGACCTTGAGGCCGGCGGCGGCTACGAGGCACAAGCCTTGGACAGCATGGGTCAGCAGGTCTTCCAGTCCGGCCACTGCTTCGTTTTTTCCACAGACACCCATGACGGTGCATCCGGTTCCCTTGGCGGTCTGTTCACATTGGTTGCAAAACATGGCGATTCTCCTTTGGTGTGATGTAAGGGTGGTGTAACCCGTGTTGGTGCGCTTGTTAAGAAGACTATAGCGGCAATTGTCCCCCTGGGCGTTGACTTAAATCAAGAACAAGGAGTTTTTTTGTCCGGGTTTGATTTTTCCAATGCAGGGGAGGGCCTTGCAAGGAAGAAGGGGGAAAAAGTTTCTCTTCCTGTGCGCACACATTGGGACTGTTTCCGGGGCATAAAGATGCAAGGCGCTGAAATGTAAACGAAAAAGAGAAAATATGAAGTCTGTGGCGGGATGGGAACGATTTTTGCTTAATGTGAAGGCAAGGGGAAAATTATTCTTGCAAGGAGCACGGCGATGAGTCCATTGATCTGTCACCCGTTACAGGATATCGTTTTGGGGGAGGAATTCCCCAGGCAAGACACAGGCGGGAATAGAGCCGGGAAAGTTTTTCAGGATGGGTGCCCAGGGCAGCGCACAGGCTATCCCCCGTATGGAGAGTGCGGACAGCCAGACAATGAGGATCACCAAAAACCTTCAGGGTTTCGCCTGTGAACCAGAAAGGATACATCAGGCAAAAGTAGGGGCGGGCCTTTTCCGGAAGCAGGCAGCCGCCCGGGCCGAGCAGGGAGCATTGCCCCAGATTGTTCTGGGCCAGGCGCAGATGGTGTCCGCCCAGGGGGAAAGAGCTTAGCGCTTCGTGTTCGCTGCCGGGGAAAAGAGCCTGTATCCCCTGAATAAAATTGTGGGAGTTATGTTCCCGGACCACAAATCTGCCGTTTTCGATCCAGGGAACAAGGCGCACCATGCGCTGCCATTCTTCGCCGGAGAGGGGGGCAACCAGCTCTTCTTCGGTGGTGCCACATCGGCAACAGGTGGGGCCCTGGTTGGCGCATTTCGCGCAAATTCCCGGATTTCCGCAGAAAGTTGCGCCTTTGTTTTTGGTTGAATCCATATCGAGCATGACCATAAACCTCCCGTATCATTCGTATCGGGAGGTCGGCCGCGGGACTTGAGGATTTTTTTCGCCGTATTTTTCAGGGTTGTAAAAAGGAGGGAGGGAGTCGCTGGAGATCAAGGCCCGGCAGCATTTCCGGCAAGCCTGGGAAAAAAATTAGCGCGAAAGAGAGGGCGAGATGCTACTATATCACGTTGTTTATCCTCTGCGGCAGAGGCTCAATAAAGATAGGACGGCAGGATGATGGAATATTTTTTGTTGATCGGCGCGTATCTTGTCGGCTCAATCCCTTTTGGTCTGGTGCTGGGAAAAGTTGCGGGCGTTGACGTGCGCGGTGCGGGCAGCGGCAACATCGGCGCCACCAATGTCGCCCGGCTGGCCGGCAAAAAGCTTGGGGTGCTCACCCTGGCCTGCGATGCGCTCAAGGCCATTCTGTCGATGCTTGCCGCTGCCTGGTTGCTGGAGAATAGCGGCCAGCGGGAGTTGTGGGTAGCGCTCTGTGGCGGGGCGGCCTTTCTGGGGCATCTCTATCCGCTGTATCTGCGGTTTAAAGGCGGCAAGGGCGTGGCCACGGCGCTGGGCATCTTTCTCTATCTTGAGCCGGTCGCGGCGCTCGTCGGCATGCTTCTCTTTGCCGGGGTGGTTTACAACTGGGGCTATGTTTCCCTGGGTTCGCTCACCGTAGCCCTGCTGATGCCGGGTTTGGTCTGGCTGCTCTCCGGTTCGGTGAGCAATTCCCTCCTGGCGTTCGGGATAGGGGTCTTGATCTGGCTCAAGCATCGGGACAACATCGAGCGTCTGATGAAGCATGAGGAGAAGAGCTGGAGAAAAAAAGACTCCGGCTCAAACAGCATATGACCAACGATGAATGGAAAAAGATCGTGGAGGCCAAGACTCTCTTGGGTTTGCCGGACCAGGCAAGCCTGGACGAGATAAAAAAAGCCTACCGCCGGCTCTCCAAGGAGCATCATCCCGATCTTGCCCGGCACAAGGAGGCAGGGACGGAAGTGCAGAGGCTGGAGATGCACCGGCTCACCGAGGCGTGCCAGATTCTCCTGGAATATGGGAAAAAGTACAAAATCCCCCTGGTACCGGGGGAGGATCAGCCCCTTGACGGGGAAGACTGGTGGATGGAGCGTTTTGGGGATGATCCCCTTTGGAGCCCGGTCCGCGGCAAATAACCGCCAACGGCCGCAGGCGGGATATCTGCTTCGCAGCCTCGCCAGGTTTGCCGCGTGGCGAGGCTGGACAGTTTCTTACTCCAAGAATTTTTTATCGGTGGTGATTGTGGCCCGGCTCTGGAGATACGCGAGCCAGGCGCCCATGACCTGCATCTGTTTTTCCTGGGTGAGCATTTTTCGCAGCGGTTCTTTCCGCCCGGCAAATACGTCCTCGCCCGCCGGGTTGCTTTCCTTGAAATGGAGCACGTAGAATGTTGCGCCGTTCTCCGCGATCTCGTCAGGGTACGGTGAAGCACCACTGAGTTTCAAACCCTGCGCGGCGACGGGCGCGGGCAAGCCGCTGGCTGCCTGCTGGCTTCTTGTGAAAAAAGAGGTTTCCTGAATCCGGCTCTTGGTCTTTTCCGCCCCGGCAACAAGGGAGCCTTCCTTTTTGGCTTGGGCCAGCAAGGCCACGGCTGCGTCCTTGGCCTTGGCCTGGGCCTGCTCGTCAAGAAAATCCTTTTCCACCCTGGGGCGGACCTCGGCCAGCGCCGGAACCTGGGGTTCCTTCACTTCGTCCGCATAGAGAATGGCGTAGCCGCCGTTGATCTCAAGCAGCGAACTCAACTCGCCCTTTTTCAGGGCGAAGATGGTTTTGACAAGCGCGGGCGGCCCTGCCAGCGCCGCGGGAAGGTTGCTCTGGGTAAAATAATCGGTTGTCTGCACCGGCGCCGCCGCTTCGGCCGCATACTTGTCCAGGCTGCCGGCCTGGATGATTCCCTCGTAGGCCTGGTTTGCCAGTTGGAAGGCAAGATCCTTGCCGCGCTGGGCCTTGAGTTCATTGGCGATCTGTTCCCGCGCCGCGGCAAGGGAGGTCACCTGCGCCGGCTTGATGTGTTCAAGCTTGATGAGGTGGAGGCCGAATTGCGTCTCCACGACTCCGCTGATCTCTCCTTCCTTGAGGGCAAAGGCCGCCTCGGCAAAGGGCTGGACCATCTGCTCCTTGCTGAAAAAGCCGAGGTCGCCCCCTTTTTCCCCGGATGAATCCTCGGAGTGTTCCCTGGCCAGTTGAGCAAAATCCTTGCCCGCCTTGGCCAGCGCCAGGATGGTCTCCAGTTTTTTGCGCTTGACGTCCCGCAGCTCCGGGCTCTCCTTGGCATCGGAGCGAAGCAGGATGTGCCGGGCCTGGCGCTGCTCGGGGGCGGAAAATTTGTCCGGGTTCAAGGCGTAGTACTGTTCGATCTCCTGATCGCTTATCTGGATGCCGGCCAGCCCCTGTTCATTGCGAAAGGTGATGTATCGGAGCTTGACCTGCGGTTCGGTCAGGTAGCCTTGCTTGCGTTCCGCAAAAAAGGCGTTCAGCTCCTGATCGGGCACCGGGCCGGCAGTCCGGAAGTCCTCCGCCTTGAAGGCGACATATTCGAGCTTGAGTTGATCGTTGTCAAAGGCGAAACGGTCCTTGATCTCGCTGTCGGAGACTCGGCCGAACCGGGAAAGGTGGGCAAGAATCTTGGCGTGGAGCAGATCGTTGCGCACGTTGTTTTCAAAATCAGCAGTGGTCATTTTTGAGGAGGCAAGGAGCGTTTTGTAGCGGTCGAGTTTGAAGATCCCTTCTTCCCGGAAGGCATCCATGCCATGGATAACCTTGCGCACCTCCTCATTGCCGACTATCAACCCCGCTTCCTTGGCGCCCTGTTGCATGAGCAGTTCCTGGATGATCTGATTCAGCACCTGCTGCTTCAGGTTCAAGACCTCAAGCAGCTCCGGAGGCAGGGTGCCGCCGAACTGCTCCTGATACCTGTTGACCGTCTGTTCGTGGGCCTGCTGGTATTGCCGCAAGGAGATTTTCTGGCCATTGACCGTGGCAATGGCGTCGGGGCCGCCTTGCTGGGAAGAGTTCACCCCCCAGAAGACAAAAACCAGAATGATGATGAGGATGATCGCCTGAATATAGGTCGATTTGGCCTTGCGGCGCATGAAGTCGAGCATGTGTCACCCACGGGTAATGATGAGAAGGCTGTTTTGTTTGAAATACAGGACGTTATCCTAATTTTTTTCCCGGAGACAGTCAATGTATTTAAGCAGCCTCGGGGGGATGCCCCTTAGACCTTGGCCAGGTTTTCCCCCACCACCGTGTTCACCACCAGGGGGACGTCAAGCTGCATGACCCCTTCCATGGCCTCCTTGACCACGGCTGCGGTTTTTTCTATTTCCGCGGCCGGAACCTCGAAGACCAGCTCGTCGTGGATCTGGAGCAGGAGCTTGGCGTTCAGCTCTTGTTCGCTGATCCGGCGGGTGGCGGCGATGGTGGCCAGCTTGATGATGTCCGCGGCCGTGCCCTGGATGGGGGTGTTGATTGCGGTGCGCTCGGCGAATTCGCGGCTGGCCTTGTTGGAGCTGTCGATGTCGGGCAGCAACCTGCGCCGGTTGAGCAGGGTGGTGACAAAGCCGTCCTGCCGGGCCTTTTCGACTATTTCTTCCATGAAGCGCTTCACTCCGGCGTAGTGCGCGAAGTAGCGCTCGATGAAGGTGGCGGCCTCCTTGCGGCTCAAGTCGAGCTGGGCCGCAAGGCCGAAGGCGCTGATCCCGTAAATGATTCCGAAGTTGATGGTTTTTGCCACCCGCCGCATCTCCGGCGAGATAAAGGCGGCATTGACCCGGAAGATCTCGGCCGCGGTCTGGCTGTGCACGTCCTGGCCCGCGCGGAAGGCGGCCAGCAGGGCCGGGTCTTTAGCATAATGGGCCATGACCCGCAGATCGATCTGGGAATAATCCGCCGACAAAAAGAGCTGGCCCGGCGCGGCGACGAAAGCGGCCCGGATCTTCTGTCCCTCGGGGGTGCGGATCGGGATGTTCTGCAGATTCGGGTTGCTGCTGCTCAAGCGGCCGGTGGCGGTGACCGTCTGGTTGAAGGAGGTGTGGACCCGCCCGGTTACGGGGTGGATGAGCTCCGGCAGCCTGTCCACATAGGTGTTCTTGAGCTTGCTTACGCTGCGGTGGGCCAGGATCGCCGCGGGCAGGTCGTGCTGCCGGGCCAGGCTTTCCAGGACCTTGACATCGGTGGAGTAGCCGGTCTTGGTTTTCCGCCCTTGAGGCAGCCCCAGCTTGGCAAAGAGGATCTCGCCGAGCTGGCGGGTGGAGTTGATGTTGAACTCCTCCCCGGCCATGGCATAGATGGTCTTTTCCAACTCCGCGAGCTGGAGGCCGAAATCATCGGACAACCGCTGCAGTTGGTTCTGGTCCACGGTGATGCCGGTTGTTCCATCCGGACCAGAATGGGGACCAGCGCCATCTCCAGGTCGGAGAAAAGCTCCCAGAGGCCAAACGCTTCGAGCTGCGGCCGGAACCGCTGCCAGAGCAGAAAGGCGCCGGCCACATCCTCGCAGGAATAGTCCTTGGCCGCTTCCGGGACCACGTAAGCAAAGCTGTCCGGCCGCTTGTCCCCTGCGGTGACCTCGCCGAAGCTGGTCAGCCGCTTGCCGAGCATCTCCAGGCACAGGTCGTCGAGCTTCTGGGAACGGCGGGAAGGGTCGAGGAGGTAGGAGGCGATCATGGTGTCCCACAGGGGGCCATTGAGAGGGAGGCCGTGGTTTTCCAGGATGGGCAGATCGAATTTGAGGTTGTGGCCGAGCTTGGGCAGGTTCGGGTCGGCAAGAAGCGGGGCCAGGATTTTCCGGACCAGGGCCAGGGGCAACTGGCCGGCCACCGGGTTTCCGTTGCTGTCCCGGTGGCCGATGGGCAGATAATAGGCCTCCTCGGCGGAACCGCACAGGGAGATGCCCACCAGCTCGGCCACCAGCGGGTCCAGGGAGGTGGTTTCCGTGTCCAGCACCAGCAAGGGGAGCTTGGCCAGTTGGTGGCAAACCTCCTGGAGGCGGTGCTCGGAGGTGATCAAGTGGAATCCCGTGGTCTCCAGGGCGATGGCCGTGGAGACGGGGGTTTTCAGCAACCGGCTGAAATCGAGAAAAGAGTAAAGCTCCTGCAGCTTTTCCTGGTTGGGCTCGGGGATCTCGTACTCCTTGAGCTCCGGCGAGGCGAGATCGTCCTTGAGGGCGATGAGTTGGCGGGAGAGAAAGGCGTTTTCCCGATCGGCCAGCAGTTTTTCCCGCAGCTTTGCCTGGGAAATGGTCTCGATATGCTGGTAGATCCCTTCCAGCGAACCGCATTGATTGATCAATTTTTCCGCGGTTTTCGGGCCGATGCCCGCCACCCCGGGCACGTTGTCCGAGCTGTCGCCCATCAGGGCGAAAAAATCGAGGAGACGGTCCACCGGGATATTGTATTTTTTTTGCACCGCGGCAGGGTCCATGAATACGTCCCGCATGGGGTCCCAGACGGTGATGGACTCAGAAACGAGCTGCAGGAGATCCTTGTCCCCGGAGACCACGATCACCGGATGCCCTTGGGCCGCCAGCTTTTTGGCCGCCGAGGCGATCAGGTCGTCGGCCTCGAATCCCTGGCGCTCCAGGCAGGCGATGTTGTGGGCGGCGACGATCTCCTTGATGTAGGGAATCTGGCAGGCAAGGTCGTCGGGCATGGTCGGACGGTTTGCCTTGTAGGCAGGGTACATCTCGTGGCGGAAGTTCGGCCCCCGCACATCAAAGGCGATGCCGAGAAATCTGGGCGCCTTTTCCCGCAGAACCCGGAGCAGGATGTTGGTGAACCCGTACACCGCATGGGTGGGCAGGCCGCTCTTGTTGGTGAGCGGGGCAATGGCATGGTAGGCCCTGTAGATGTAGGCGCTTCCGTCGATGAGGTACACAGGGTCGAGATTTTTCATGGGCAGATACTACCAGCAGCATACCTGTTTGGCAACACCGGGCCAACACACTGGGCCGCGTCTCCTGGTGTGCGGGATCCGTAGCCGGGAACGTGGCGAATCGTGGGAAATGAGAGTGGGGAGGGAGGGGGATGCCTTGTTTCTGTCTGAATTAATGGATTTTTTGGTGATTTGGTTTTTTATTTTAAGTTTGATATTAAAAGGCCGATATGATAAATACAAAGGTGTAGGTGAGAAGAACGCCAGGGCGTTTTTGGGGTCTCAATCACCACACGGCTATAAAAACCCTGCAGCGAAGTAAGGATCTGGTCATGAAACTAACAGGCATTTTACCTCCGGTTAAAACAGAAAAGGTTCAGGTTCGGAAATCTGAAGATTCTGCTGCGGCCACGCCTGAAAAGACCGGCCAGCCTACGGATCGCGTGGTGCTTTCGGCAGCCTCCCTGGAGGTGCAGAAGGCCAAGGATATTCTGGAACAGACTCCGGACGTTCGTATGGATAGAGTCCAGGCGCTCAAGGAAGAAATTGCCCGCGGCGAATATCAGGTCGATCCTCACCGGCTTGCCGACAAGATGATGGGCAGTCTGCTCTCCGAGACCCTGGTGGATTAGCAGCCGCTCAATCTCCATTTTTTCTTCGTTGTTCCTCAAAAATGCCCCCCTTCCTTCCTTTGTTTTCCATTGTGTCATGTGGCGTTGAGCCATCATTGTCCCGCATGTTCCATGGTGAACACCGGCCAGCAGGCATCGTAGAGCGCGGGGTCCTGTAAAACCTGTTTCGCCAGCCGCTTGCCGGGATTGATCACCACCGGGCCGAGCAGGTTGGCTGTCATTCCTTCGGGGTTTTCCCGGGGGATGGTCAGGATGAGCAGGATATCCATCGGCTGATCTGCGGCGGTTTGCAGCTCCATCCGGACGGGAGCGGAAATTTCCGGCTGGTACTGCGGGATCAGGATGGCGGCCTGCGTGACCACAAAGGCGAGCTTCGGGTCATCCAGGGACTGGAGCCAGAGAAACGGCGATTCTTCTCCGTGCGGCTTGATAATGAAACGCTTTGAGTCCGGGAAGCCCAGGAACGGGGAGGTCATGGTGATGATTTTATCCGGGTTTACCGAAAGTTGCCCGAAACGGCTGGTGGACACCGTGATTTCCCCATGTTTTTCCGTGTTGGTTGTTGTGGCCATGGCGTGCATCATCCTTTTCTCCCTTGGGGCTGAAAAGCAGCGTAACGGTGGGCGGTGGTTTTCAGCATGCCGATTTACCGCCTGAATTCGCGCTAGTTCTCTTGTGTGTTTCCGCCGTGCGACGGCTTGCTTCGTGCTTTGTCGGTGCTGAATACAGAGGCAAGCGACGAAAGATCCGCCGGAGCTTCCACCGCCCGGGTGTTTTCCTCCACGATGCGGAGGTAGATTTCTTCCCGGTGAACCATGACCTCGGCCGGGGCCTCGACCCCGATTTTCACCTGTCCCCCTTTTATCTCCAGGACCCGGATTTTAATGCCATCGCCAATGGCAATGGCCTCTCCTGGTTTTCTTGCAAGTATCAGCATTCTTTTCGCCCTCCCTGGCTTGATCCCCGATGAAGTACGTTCTTCCCTGAACGTATTCTCCTGTTTTTGCAAAGAGAAAACAATGACTACTTGAGGAAATCCACCAGGCTCAACTGCATGGTTCTGGCTGCGGCGGCCAAGGCGGCCTCGTAGGCCGTTTCCTTGGATTTAAGCTCCAGCAGGGCTTTGGTTATATCGGTGTCTTGCTTTTCCGAGAGATTTTCCTTGGTGGACAATTCAAGGTTTGTGTAAATCTGCTGCTGGACGATGATCCGGTTCGCCCGGGCGCCGAAGTCGGAGATCTGGGTGGCCAGATTCTGCATGAGGTCATCCAGTTCGGAAATGGACCGGCTGATATTGCTGACCTGGATGTTGTCCGTTTCGCTGCCTGTGGCCCTAAGGAAATTACTGGTGTCGTCGGAGATGGCAAAGGTGTAGCGGGACGGATCATCGCTGCTGATCTGAAGATGCCCGTCTTCCGACCACGAAGAAGAGATGCCGGGAACTCCATTGATGCGGTTGGCGATGTCTGCCAGGGAATCCTTGGCGGTGTCGATATTGATGCTTACCGAACTGAGCGTTGTTGGCGGGCTTGAGTCGTGATTGCTCACCACAATGGTGAAGGCGCCGTTCCGCAACTCGTTCTCAAGGGCAAGACCTGTTGTGCCGCTGTTCATGAGGACGCTGGTGTCGAGAGCCTTGGCTGCTCCGTTCAGTGTTGTGTAATTATTTCCTCGGAAGGCATCGGCGAGTCCTTTCAGGACGGTGAAGATTCCGGTGTCCATGACTGCGGACATGCCGTTTTTCCCTACCTCTAACGTGCTTCTTTGGCCGATATTGACGGCGAAATCGTGTTCTCGGTCTCCGGCGTAGCGAACATAGCCGTCTTCGTAGTTGATCGTGTTGACGAAGATTGTGCCGTCATCGGCCGAATCTCCGGTAATGCCGGTGGCTGTCTGGCCGCCACTCATTCCCAGGGCGGCAAAGCCGGTTTCCACCGGGAGTGCTCCCACAGTGGTGGTGGCGCTTTCAAGAAAGAATTCCCTTCCTGCGGAAAGGCGTACCTCCCCGAAATAGACCTTGCTGTTGGGGGCCGGGGCGCCGCCGTTGAGGCGTGTTACTTTCTCGCCCAAGGCAGAGGTCTCGACATGCAGGTTGCGACCATCAATCGCGGTGAGGATCAGGTTGCCGGAGCTGTCGCGTCCGGCGGTCACCTTGGTTTCCTCCTGTTTGGCGTTGATGGCATTGATCAGGGCGTTGGTGTCATCCTTGCCGGTGATGGCCGTGGCTGCGGGAAAGATGTCCACCCCGTTGATCCGCAGGTCGCCGGTGCCCAGATAGGTAGGAGTGGAGCCGTATTCCATCTGGCCGTCGCCCGCCAGATCGCCGCTGATTCCGGTGTTGCCTTGGCCGCCGCCAAGGGAAAATTCCTGGAGAATGGTGTCGTCCGCAGGATTGTTGGGGCTGGACAGGGTAAAGGGCGCCTCGGAGGAAAAGGTGATGGTTCCGGTGTTGTGAGTAGCATCCGCGGCCTGGCTGGCATTGCCGAGGCCGGTGCGCAAGGTTTCCGCTGCGTTCAGACCCGCCACCACGATGGGTGTTTCATCGCCGGCCAGGGTGTTGGTGAGCACGATGGAGTCAACCACTCCGCCATTGTTGCCATCGCCTCGCACCGCGGTAACGCCGGTCTGGGCGCTCACCGCGTTGATGGCGGCAACCACCTGTTGGGCAATGGCCGTGGGGGTTTCGCCATTGGCGTTTACCGCCACGGAAACGCCGTTCAGGGTAAAGTTTGTCGCGGCAGTACCGCCGGTGGTCGCCGCATTGCCGGCGTACAGGGTGGTCAGGTTGGCAGTAACCCCGGTGTTGCCGCTGATTGCATTGATTGCCTCCTTGAGGTCGCTCGCCCGCTGCATATTGAGGCCGGCTGGTGGCGCAGCTTGCGTATTCACGGCGGTGATGGTGGGGAAGCCGTTGATTGCCAGATCCCCGGCGCCAATGTTCAGAGCGTTGTTCACCGTTCCGCTCAGCTTGCCGGCCTCCGTCCCTGCTTCCACAGCGGCGGCGGCACGCAGGGTGGCTGGGGTGATTTGGGCGGTCACGCCATGTTCCGCGGTCCGGCTGTTGATCGCTTCCGCCTTGGCAGCGGCAGAGATGTCCGCATAGACATCGGAGAGTCCATCCGATTGGGTGGTGACGGCAAGGCCGTTGACCAGCAGGTCGTTGGCGCCTATTCGGCTGCCATAGACCAGTTCTCCATCGGCGGCATTGTCGGCAAAGCCCATGCTGCCGCCGCCAAGGCCAATGAGGTCGAGAATCGAGTCGCTGGCCGTGTCGCTGGTGGTGATGGAAAAGGCGGCAGTGGAGCTGAGGGAGATTTCCCCGGTATTATGGGTGGCATCGGCGGCTTGGTTCGTGTTGTCGGCAAAACCGGTTATCGCCATTTCCGCAGCGCTGAGGCCGGTAAGCGTGATGGCGGACTCATCGCCTTTTTGGCTATTTTTTAAAATAATGGAATCTGCGACTCCACCGTTGTTTCCCAATCCTCTCTCGGCGCTTACGCCGGTAAGAGCGCTTTTGGCATTGATGGCTGCGGCGACGTCGGTGGCGGTTTGGGTGGCGCTGACTCCGCCGGTGGTGACGTTGATTGCCGTGCCGTTGAGGTAAAAGGTTACGGTGGCGGCTCCCGGGGCAGTAGCCGCTGCTCCGGCGTACAGAGTGGTCAGGCTGGCGGTGACGCCGCTGTTGGCGGCGGTAATCGCGGTTTTCAGGGTGTCGGCTCCGCCCATGTTGAGGCCATTGTTCAGGCCGGCAGTAAGGACTACCGGGCCAACATTGACCCCATTCAGGAGCAGGTCGCCGTCAGCTAGATCGGCGCTGTTGTCCACCACTCCGGTCAGTTGTTCTTCCATCCTGGCCTGGGGGACGCCATTGATGAAATAGCCGTCCCGGGCATCTTGGATAAAGGGGGTCGGCTCGAGCGCGGTGTAGCCGGTGGTGCGGTAGCCGCCAAAGATGTATTTGCCGTTCACCGAGCTGTTGCCCAAGGTGATTGCCGATTCGAAAAGGTGTTGTACTTCTTCCGCGGCGCTCAATCGGTTTTCCGGGGTCATGGAGCCATTGGCCAGTTGGATGGCCAGGGTTTTTGCCCGCAGGGCCAGATCCTTCATCTGGGTAAGGGCGTTTTCCGCGGCGGTGATGCTCTTGTTGCCGAAGGAAAGATTGTCCTGATAGGAAGAGATCTGGGTAAGGTTGCTCCTCAACCCCAGGGCGGTCACCAGGTTCACCGGGTTGTCCGAGATCGTGGACATCTGCTTGCCCGAGGATATCTGGGTATTGATCCGGTTCATATCCGTGGTGATCTTGTTAAGATTCGTCAGGATATTGTAATGGATGGACTGCATGGTGATCCGCATGGCTTTTCTCCTATCGCACCGAATCAAGCAGGGTTTGCAGCATCTCGTCCGACATGGTGATGAGGCGGGCGGCCGCGGTGTAGGCGTGCTGGAATTTAACCAGGCTTGCCATCTCTTCGTCCAGGGAAACGCCGGAGACCGAATCGCGCATTTCCTTCACCTGCTTGTTGACCAGCACCGTGGAGTCGTAGGAGTGGGTTATGGTGCGGGTGGTGTTGGCAACCTGGCCCACCAGGGTGTTGTAAAAACCATCCAGGGTATTCCGGCCGCCGCCGGTAAAGGTGATATACTCATCGTGCTGGATGCCGGTAATCTTGAGGGAATTGGTGTTGTCCCCGCGAAATATTTGCCCCTGCGGGCCGACGGTGGCTGCGGCAAGGGTGTTGAGATCTTGTGCAATCATGCTGTTCAAGGAGATGCTTGCCGCGCTGTTGCCGGAGAAGAAGGTGTTGAGCCCGGCAACCTGGAGAAAGTTCGAGGTGTCGTTGGCAAAGGCGAACTGGTGGCTGGCGTCCGGGGTGAGGCGCAGGCTGTTGCCGACGGTTGAGGCGGTGAGCCAACTGCTGCCGCCGGTGGCGGACCCAACGGTTTTGTTGATGATGTTGGCGACGTCGTTCAGGGTGTAGGCGCGCTCCAGGGAGATGGTGACCGGCTGGGGCATGGCCAGCGAGCCGTCATCGTTGTAAATCCAGATATCGAAGCTGCCGGAGGTGTCAATTTCGTCAAAATAGTCGTATCCGGGGAGCAGGGCGCCCTGGCTGGCGATGTCCGGGCCATAGGTAAGGCTGCCATCGCCTTGCTGCGTGTCAAAGGTGAATGGCGGGTTGGTCAGGCCAAGCTGGGCCAGGATGACGTCGTTTGCTCCGGCAGTGATGGTGTAGCTTGCCGTGGAAAAAAGGGTGATCTTGCCGTTATTGTGGGTGGCGTCGGCGGTGTAGCTGTTGCCGTTGAGCGCGTCGAGCCCGAGATCGGAGGTGAAGGCCATGGGGACGCCCGCACGGGTTATGGCCAGACCGGCCACGGTGATCGAGGAGCCATCGCCCTCGTTCAGGTTGGAGAAGACGATGGAGTTGGCAACGCCGCCGTTGGCGCCATTGCCGGCGATCGCCGTGATGGTTACCGGATTGGTGGTGGTGGCGAGAGCGTTGTATGCGGCAAGGTCGATGACCACCTCGGCGGCCAGGCTTGCGGCAAAAGCGGCGTTGTCGCCCACATCGCCGGCGAGCACCGTGTACGCGACGGCAACGCCGTTGACCGTAAGATTGATGATGTCTCCCGCCAGAATATTTGTCGCGTCCACGGCCGTGCCGGCCGTCAGGGTGGTCAATCGCGCTTCGACCCCGGCCTCGGCCGTATTGATGGCGGTCACGGCATTGTGGGCTTTGGTCATGGCCAGGCCATTCTGGTCCGCGCCGCCGCTAATGTCGCCAATCTCCCGGTTGTTGATGGTGATGCTTCCGGCCGGGATGGAGGTGATGTCGGTGGCCGCGTCCACGGTGGAGGTGAGGCGGGCGACATCTTTTGCCACTTCCGAGCCGGTCAGGGTGTCGCCGAACAGGGTGAGTCCGACCCCCTGGGTGTGCTGCTGGTTGATCTCCCGGATCAGGGAGTTGGCAAAGGCGTCCAACCGGCCAAGGAAATTGTCCGGGTCGCCTTCGACCAGATTGCCGCGCACCTCGAGCCAGCCCCCGATCTGGCCCCCCAGCTCAGCGCCTCCGCCGATGGGCCGGCGTGTTTCTTTTCCGTTGTTGTCGGCGTTTACCCAGATGAGTTCGTTGTTTTCCCAGTCCACACGCCATGATTCGTTGCTCTCCACCAGGGTGTGGCCGTCGGCCATGAGTATGGTGTAGGCGCCGTTTTTGTCCTCGAAAAATGAGATGTCCAGGAGCTTGGAAAGGTCATTGACCAGGGAGTCGCGTTTGTCGCGCAGGTCGTTGGCCTGGCCTGCAGCGGATTCCGTTCCGGAAATCTCCACGTTGAGGGCGGCGATCTGGCTGACGATGGAATTGACGTCGCCGATGGCCGTGTCCAGGCTGACCCCGATATCGAATTTGGCCTGGGTTATCTCGCTGGTCATGGTGTGCAACTGGTCGATGATCAGTTGGGAAGATTGAATAACCGCCTGTCTGGTTCCGGATATTTCCGGGTCGTCGGCCATATCCTGCCAACTGCTCCAGAACTGGTTCATCAGGTCGTTGATGGCAAGGCCCGGCGCTTCATTGAATACGGATTCCACAAGCCGCATGGATTGCTGCTGCGCTTCCAGGCTGCCCAGCTTCGATTCCTGGCCGGCAAGCCGCTGCACCATGAACTGGTCGTAGTTCCGCAGGATGTCTGTGCCCTTGACGCCGCCGCCCAGCATGCCGGAGCTGATGGGGGTCGCGTTGTGGGTTTCCAGTTGCAGGGATTGCCGGGTGTAGCCGGGGGTGTCGACGTTGGCGATATTGTGCGACGCCACCTGGATGGAAAGCTGGTGGGTGAGGAGAGCCTCCTTGGCAATGCTGAGCACATGTCCGATGCCGGCCATGGCCTAGACCTCCCTGCTGATCAAGGAGGGTTGGTTCAGCGAGGGTTTTTTGCTGAGGCCGGTGAGTCCGTACATGGGGCGGTCCGCAATGGAGCTGGTGATCAAGGTGATGGCGTCGTTCAGATATGTTTTAACATCCGCGGCAAAATGACCGTTGATCCGGTTGCGGTTGAGGATTTCCTCCCGCAGCCGGGTCAGGTTCTTCCTGTACTGGCCGACCTTTTTCCCTTCTTCCGGATTGAGCAGGGGGATAAGGGCGGCAAGTCTTGCCGTTTTCGTTTGTGCGCCAGGGAGGATCTCCTTGGTCATCTCGGCGAGCATCGCGTCCAGGGACTGAATACGGTTCAGTCTGTTTTCTTTCCTGGCGCTCAGGCGGAGGAGGGCCTGCATGTCCATGGCCGTCAGGGCCGTCTGCTCTTCGCTCAAGATGGCGAGCATGTCTTCGGAAAGCTGGACTTGCTGCTCCAAAACCTCGTAGAACCGTGCGGGCAGGGTGCGTTGTTCCGTCGTCTGTGTCTGCTGCATGGTCTATTTCTCCTTGTTTGGCGGAACATGTGCTTGCGACAGTTGCCGGTACAGCATATCGCCGAATCCGATCCCGGAGCTTCCGGCCAATTTTTGGGTCAGTTGCTCATCCTGGATGGATTGAAACATTTCCTCGCCATAACCGCCGTCAAGCAGGCAGCTTTTGGGAATACCCTGGCGCGCCTGGCTCAGGATCTGCTTGAGCATCAGGGCTTCAAATCCGGCGCAGGCCTCGCGGAGTTTCCTCTCCTTGAGCGTATCGGCAGAATTGGTGCTACCCTTAAGTCCGGCTGTTGCTTCGCTGATGATATCCATGGCGTTTCCTCATCCCGATAAACGGGGTATGTGCCTTAACGAAAGTATTCACTGCCGGAAAATAATTTCTAACGTACTAAATGATTTCCAGTTCAGCCTGCAGGGCGCCGGCGGCCTTGATGGCCTGAAAGATGGCGATGAGTTCGCGGGGGGCCACGCCCACCGAGTTCAGCGCCCGCACCACCTCGCCCAGGGTTACGCCCGGCTGCAGGGTCACCACCTTCTGCCCGACCCTGATGGGGTCCGCCGGGGAGTTGGCCTGAACGCCCGGCGGGGGCGGGGGCTTGACTTGCAGGCTCAGGTTTCCGTGGGAAAGGGCCATCTGGTTGATGGTGACATTGGCGCCCATGACCACCGTGCCGGTCCGTTCGTTCAGGACCACCTTGGCCCGCTGTTCCGGGTTGATTTCGATGTTTTCCAGGGCTGCCAGCAGGGCAATTTCCTGGGCCCGGTATTTGGGGGGGACAGCCACGTCCACCGAGGCGCCGTCGCGGGCGGTGGCGTAGGGGCCGCCCAGATAGGTGTCGATGGCGGTTTTCATCAGGGAGATCGTGGTGAAATCCGGCGCGGACAGGCTGATGGTGATGCTTTCCTTATTGGCAAAGGTCATGGGCACTTCCCGTTCCACCGAGGCACCGTTGCTGATCCGGGCCACGGTCAGGTGGTTTGTCTGCCGTGCCGCGGGTCGGCCGTCCGGGCCGCCCCCGGTGCTGATGGGGCCCTGGGCCATGGCATAGACGTTGTTGTCCAGCCCTTTGAGCGGGGTGACAAGCAGGGTGCCGCCTTGCAGGGAGGTGGCGTCGCCCACCGAGGAAATGGTGACATCGAGGCTTTGGCCCACCTTGGAAAAGGGCGGCAGGGTGGCAGTCACCATGACCGAGGCGATATTTTTCACCTTGGTGGCTTCCGGGTCCACCTTGACCCCGAGGTTGTTGAGCATATTGGTGAGACCCTGGCCGGTAAAAGCCGCCTTGTTGCCGTCGCCGGTGCCGTTCAGGCCGACCACGATGCCATAGCCCACCAGTTGGTTGTTCCGCACCCCTTTCACCGAGGCCAGATCTTTTAAGCGAACGGCGTGGGCAATCCCGGTGTTGAGGAGAAGCCCGAACAGCAGCGCGGCGGAAAAGAGCAGCGTGGTGCCCGAAACAATCCGTGCGGGGTTGGTTCCTGGTTGTGTTTGGGTCGTCTGCATGGAGCTGTCCTCGGCCTGTATTCTGCGGAGCCTGTATCGTGATAGTTTAGCAAGCAGCGTGCCACGGGAGAGGCAGGTGTTGTAATGCGCCATTTTTAAAGGAAATATTCTTTTTTTCATGGAATCTCCCTCGGGGTGTACGGAATATTTTTCCTAGTCAACAGGAGCAGGGCGCAAGGCTAAAGGTCGCTTCTTTCACCTGTATCCTTGCGCCTGTATCCTCAAAACGGCCAGACACTGTCCAGAGCCCTTGCCAGCCAGCCCGGCTGCTGCTTGTCGCCGAGAACCCCCTGGCCGCTGTATTCGATCCGGGCGTCGGCAACATGGGTCGAAAGGACCGAGTTGTCCTGGGCGACATCCTGCGGCCGGATGATGCCGGAAAGGATGATGTGCTGGGTTTCGTTGTTGACCTTAACCTCCTGGTAGCCCCGGATGTTCAGGTTGCCGTCGGTGGTGATGTCGATCACCCTGGCGGAGATGGTGGCGGTCACGTTGCTCTTTCGGTTGGTCTTGCCCTTGCCCTCGAAATCATTGGTCAGCCTGGCCTGCAGCTCGGTGAGCGAGGGGGTGAAACGGCTGTTTTTGTCCGCCAGCCAGGTCTCCAGGCCAAAAAGGCTGGAAACGCCGCCGGTGACCGTGGATTCGCGTTCGGTCTTGGTGTTGGCCTCCTTGTTGCCCTTGGAGGTTTCCACGATGCGGACCAGAACGATATCGCCGATCCGTTTCGCCCGGCTGTCGGCGTAAAGGTCGAGGCTGTTGCCGGACGCGTAGATTGTGCCCTCGGGCCGGGTTTGCGCCGCCTTTGCCGGGGCGGGCAGGGTGTAGCGTTCCGGCAACTGCTGGGCCTGTTGGCTGCCCGCGGCGGCGCAGCCGGAAAGTCCTGCCAGCAGGAGGATGAGGCTGGTGGTGTGCAGTGTGGTGCGCATACTCTTCTCCTTATGATGGATGGGGCGGCTGTTTCAGAACTCGGCCTCCACGAGGCCTGCGCCCGTAACGCGGGCATGGATCTCGCGGCGGCTGGCGAGGTTCTTGACCCGGATCATTTCGCCGAGCGCCCCGGAATTTCTGGCTTCGCCAGGTGCGGTTATCTTGATTGCCTGCGATTTGGCCATGATGGTCACCCGCTCGCCCCGGTGTACCAGGGTCGGGGCCTCAAGGGCCTGGGCATGCAGAATGGCACCGGCCGGCAGCGAGGTTTTGAGCTTTTTTCCGATCGCCTCTTTCGGATCCTGGATGAGGCCCGCGTCCAGCATGGAAATGTCCTGCCGCTTCGCAGTGACGTCGCTCTCGCCCACGATCTCGTTTCGGTTCAACCTTTTCAGCGTGCTGACCACCGTGCCGAACAGCCTGAGGTCGCCGCTCATCCTCACTTGTCCTTGCTCCTGGCCCTCCTGCAGGATGGTGGCGGTGACATTTTTTTTGCCGGGCCGGGTGTCGTTGGGCTTCTGGGTGATCCGGTAGTCAAAGCCGCCCTCCGGCAGGGTCATGGCCAGCGGCCGGACGCTGAAGTTGGCAATCTCCACATCCTCCTTGGGCCAGGGGGAATCCTTGAGCACCACCTCGCTGAAGATGTTCTCCAACGCCGTGAGGTCCGGGGTCGCAATGGGGTCCGCCGCCTCTCCTGGCAGGGGACAGGCAAGGCAGAGCAGCAGGGCAATGGTGAACAGGCGCAACAGCATTTTAGTCATTCCTTTTAACGGACCAGGGTGTTCGCCACTTCCAGCAGCTTGTCCGCGGTGGTGACCGATTTGGAGTTTACCTCATAGGCCCGCTGGGTGATGATCATGTTGACCAGCTCCTCGGTGACATCCACGTTGGAAACCTCGATGAAACGTTGCTGGATGGTGCCCATTCCCTCGGTGCCGGGGTTGGCCTCGGTGGGGGCGCCGGATGCCTCGGTTTCCAGGAAAAGATTGGCTCCGGTGCTGCGCAGGCCGCCGGGATTGATGAAGCTGTGCAGGGTGATCTGGACCGTGGCGAGCACCTGCTGCTGGGCATCCTTGGCGGTGAGCAGCCCATTGTTGTTGATGGCGATGGAGGTTGTTCCCTGGGGCACGGTGAATTCCGGCTGGAGCCGGTCGCCGTTCTGGGTGACCACGTTGCCGTCGGCATCAAGGCTGAAGGCGCCGGCCCGGGTGAAGTAATCCTCGCCGTCGCGCACCACCTTGAAAAAGCCGGTGCCCTCGATGGCAAAATCCAGATCGTTGCCGGTTTCGGTGAGGCTGCCCTGGGTGAAGATCTTCTGCACCGAGGTGGGGCGGACACCCAGGCCCACCTGGATTCCGGAGGGGACCCTGCCGCCATCGGCGGTTTCCGTGCCCATGGCCCGGAGTTCCTGGTAGTAGAGATCCTCGAACTGGGCCCGGCTTTTCTTGAAGCCGGCGGTGTTGACGTTGGCCAGGTTGTTGGCGATGGTGTCCAGTTGCAACTGCTGGCCGGTCATGCCGGTGCGGCCTGAGAATAATGAGCGGATCATGCTGGTCCCCTTGTGTTGGATGTTGAGGAGCTGTTCGGCTCCTTACGCCGCGAGTGCTGCCGCCGTTGGTGCCCGGGTAGCTTCAGTTGCTGCGGTTACCCTGCCAGGGCGCCGACCCTCCGCACGGCAAGGTCGTCCAGGTCGTCCACCGCCCGGATCATTTTCTGCTGCCCTTCGTAGGCGCGGTACAGATCGATCATCTCCGTCATTTCCGTGACGGTATTGACGTTTGATTTTTCCAGATGTCCTTGCAGGATTTGCAGGTTCTGCGGGGCTTCCGCCGCCGCGCCCTCGGCAAGGCGGAAAAGGTTTTCCCCTTCCTTTTTGAGATATTGGGGGTCCGCGGTGGCCACCGCCAGACGGTCGACCGGAAGGCCATCGACAAAAAGACGCCCATCGCGGGCCACATCGACCTTGTTGCCGGTGATGGTGATCGGCCCGGTCTCGCCAAGCACCGGATAGCCGTTGGCCGTGACCAGCACCCCTTCGTTGTTGCGCTGGAAATTTCCGGCCCTGGTCAAGCGCTCCCCGGCCGGAGTCTGGATCCGAAAAAAGCCGTCCCCGGAAATGGCCAGATCAAAGGGTGCGTCAGTTTTTTGAACCACCCCTTGCAGGTGAACCGTGTTGATGCGCAAGGCCTTGCCGACCCTCTGGCGATACTGGTTGGCCTGGTAGAGCATCTCGTCGAAGGTGACGGTTTCCTTTTTGAACCCCGGCGTATCGACATTGGCCAGGTTGTTTGCCACCTGGTTGAGCCGCTGCTCCTGGTTGATCAGGGTTTCAACGCTTTCCAGCAATCCGAGTCTGTTATGGACGAACATGGCATACCTCTCGTGTGTTTGTGTTCTATCTTTGCAAGAGGCGTGCCGGGATTACCTTGTGGCTGGGGCGGAGGCGGTTGTGTTGCTGTAAAATTAATGAAAACAGTAAGATGTGTAAGTTACGGTGGGAGAGTTGTTCGGGAAGAGGGGTGTCAAAAAAATGGATACTTTCGCGGGCGGGCCGGTATATTTTTCCTAGCGGCGATGGGCTGGGTGTAATGATTTTTTGTTCTTTTAAGTCAGAACAGCGCTCAGAAGCGGTTAAAGCCCGTTGTCACGCAGCCGAGCACCGGAGAGGCTGCCGAAAAAGGAGTTTGCACTGTTTGAGGCGCAGCCGAGTTTGCAAACTCCTGGCAGCATCGAGGAGCGCAGGACACCCCGCCTTCGGCGGGGCAAGTGGCTGGGTGCCTTTTCTTTGGTTCGTTTCTTTGGGCAAGCAAAGAAATGAACCAAAGAGCGAAGCACATTTCTCTGGCTGTCGGGATTGCTCGGTATGCGGATTTTTTTATGAGGGCGTCATCTTGGTGTTGGCCCGGTAAATAAAGGCGAGGATCTCCGCCACCACCAGATAGGTCTCCGGGGGGATGTCGGCATTGAGGTCCAGCTTGGCTAAGATTTCCACCAGGTCGGCGTCCTCCTGGATAGGGATGCCATGTTCCTTGGCCAGGGCGATGATTTTTTCCGCCAGCTCCCCCGCGCCCTTGGCGACCACCTTGGGCGCGGCATCCTGGCTTGTGTCGTAGCGGAGGGCAACAGCCTTTTTTTTTGCTGGGGTATCTGGCATTATGGGCGCTTTCTGGTAAATGGCCGGCAGCACTGCTGATCATTTACCTTTCGTGGGTTTTGTCCACTTCCGGCATTAAGCTGGAAAGTTATCTTTCTGGTTGCGTGAGTGCGTGGCCAAGGGATCAATGCAGCAATTATACCCCACAACAATCGGAGCGGATGAAAAAAATGCAATTCGGACAGACCCTGCAGCCGGGAAGGCTGGTTGTGCGGTACAAGCGATTCCTCGCCGACGTGGAAATGGACGATGGCCGCCTGCTCACCGTGCATTGCCCGAATTCCGGCAGCATGCTGGGCTGCAAGGAGCCTGGCAGCCCGGTGCTCGTCTCCCTGGCGGACAACCCCAAACGCAAGTATGGTCACACCCTGGAGATGGTGCGGGTGGGCGCGACCTGGGTGGGGATCAACACCGCCCGCACCAACGGTTTGGTCGCCGAGGCCATTCAGGGAGGGGTTGTGGCGGAGCTGGCCGGGATCGAAACGATCCGGCCAGAGGTCAAGGTATCGGATAAGAGCCGGTTGGACTTTTTGTTCACCCGCGGGGTGGAGCAGATCTATGTGGAGGTGAAGAACTGCAGCCTGGCCCTGGACCGGGCGGCCATGTTCCCCGATGCCGTCACCGTACGGGGCGCAAAGCATCTGGCCGAGCTGCTGGCCTTGCGCCAAACCGGCTACCGGGCCGTGGTTTTTTTCTGCGTCCAGCGGGAGGATGTGGAGTATTTTGCTCCGGCCGAGCACATCGATCCGGGGTATGCCATAGCGTTGCGGGAGGTGGCGGCCCAAGGGGTGGAGGTGCTGGCCTATGGTGCGGTCTTGAGCCAGGAGGCGATCACTGTTGCGCGAAAGCTGCCGGTGCGATTGGGCTAAGGGGGCGGGAAAGGGGTTGCTACCAGGCTTTTGCCTCCCCTCCCTTGACGGGAGGGGACTGAGGGGTGGGTGAAGCTGCCGATGGCTAGGATGTGGCAAGCACCCCCGCCCCCTAACCCCCTCCCGCCAGGGGCGGGGGGACTGTATCGCAAAATGCAGGCGCTGATTTTCTCAGCTTGCTTCGCCGCAACCCTTGCAATAAAGTAACGAGAACAGAAAACGGCCGCCTGATGCGGTCAGGAGATATTATGATGCAGGAAAAACCAAAAGCCGTGGTCCTCCTCAGCGGCGGCCTCGATTCGGCCACGGTCCTGGCCATGGCCATGGCCGAGGGCTATGAATGCTGCTGCCTCAGCTTTGCCTACGGCCAGCGCCAGCAGGTGGAGCTGGAGCGGGCCAAGGCCAATGTCGCCCGCAGGGGGATCGAGAAACACCTCATCCTCCGCCTGGACCTTGACGCCATCGGCGGCTCGGCCCTGACCACGGATGCAGCGGTGCCCAAGGGCCGCAGCCAGGCCGAAATGAACGCCGCCATCCCCATCACATACGTGCCGGGCCGCAACACCATCTTTCTCTCCTATGCCATGGCCTGGGCCGAGGTGCTGGGCGCGGGCGATGTGTTTCTCGGGGTCAATGTCATGGATTACAGCGGCTACCCCGACTGCCGCCCGGAATTTCTCGAAGCCTTTGAAAAGATGGCCAATCTGGCCACCAGGACCGGGGTGGAAGGGGAGACCCGGTTCAGGGTCCATGCCCCGCTCCTCAGGCTGACCAAGAGGGAGATCATCGAAAAGGGGTTCGAGCTCGGGGTGGATTACGGCCTGACCCATAGCTGCTACGACCCGGACCAAAAGGGGAGAGCCTGCGGGAGTTGCGATAGCTGCCTGTTGCGGCTGAAAGGATTTGCCGAGGCCGGTCGGGTTGATCCGGTGGAGTATCAGTAATAATGCAGAGCAAAGAGGGCACTATGAAGAATGCATTGGGCGGGCTGTTCATGGTCGGCCTGCCAGGGACGGAGCTGGATGATTCCACCCGCGACCTTATTAATAGGTATGGGATCAATAATTTTATTCTCTTTAAAAGAAACGCGGAGAATCCGGAGCAGATCCGCACCCTATGCCTGGGGCTGGCCGAGGCCTGCCGGGCGGCCGGGCTGGGGGCGCCGCTGATCTCCATTGATCAGGAGGGCGGCACCGTGGCCCGGCTCAAGGGGCCGGATTTCACCGAGTTTCCCGATGCCAGGGTGCTGGCGGAGAGTGAGCAGGGTGAGGAGCTGCTGGTCGATTATGCCCGCACCTGCGCCAAAGAATTGTTGGCGGTGGGGATTAATATGAATCTGGCCCCGGTGCTGGATGTGAGCCCGGCAGGGCTTGGGTTGTTCATGGAAAGGCGGAGTCTGGGTGGGATACCGGAGCAGGTGGCCCGGTTGGGTGCGCTGGTGATTGCGACCATGCAGGAGAACGGCTTGGCTGCCTGCGCCAAGCATTTTCCCGGCTTGGGCGGCGCAACCCTGGACCCCCACGAGGTGCTGCCTGTGGTGGATCGTTCGCTGGAGGAGCTGCGCGGGTGCGATCTGGTGCCGTTTGCTGCCGCGATCCGGGCGGGGGTGGCTGGGGTGATGACCTCCCACACCGTGTACCCGCAGCTTGATCCCGAGTTTCCTGCCACCCTGTCGCCGCGGATTCTGGGCGGAGTGCTCCGTGATGAGCTGGGCTATGACGGCATGGTGGTAACCGACGACCTGGAGATGGGGGCCATTGAGAATGAAGGCACCGTGGCCGATGCGGCGCTTGTGGCCTTTAAGGCCGGGGCGGATATGCTGCTGATCTGCCATGAGCATGCGAAGATTATTGCGGCCCATGAATTATTGAGTGGGGCTGTGGGCGGGGAGGTTTCCGAGGAGAGGGTACGGAGGTCGCTGGAGAGGATTGGGGGGGTGAGGAGGCGGTTTGCCGGGGATTGAGAGCAAAGAGTTGGCTGTCGCCCAAGGGCAACCGGTCTCCGGAAACGGAGAACAAATTGGTAAGTATTTCTTTAAAGGAATATCATGCTTAGTTCTAAAATTGTTAATTCTATCGGACTGTTATTTGATATCGCAGGTGCATGGCTTGTGGCCTGGGAAGTTGTTAGGCAATATAAAGGCGATCAGTTTAAGACTCAAATGTTTGATGATATTGGCGATAGCTTAGCAAGAAGTTCTGATTATGAGGGATGGGAAAGCAATAAATATTTGAAGATGAAGTTTGGCCTTTTTGGATTGACAATAGGTTTTTTGTTACAAATAGCGTCGAATTGGCTTTAACTCCTAAGGGAAGCAGGAACGATTTTTTTTCTGATTACCAGCAATCTCGGCAGCCAGAGGACTACGCTTCATCCTTCTGTTCTTTTTCTTTGCTTGCCCAAAGAAAAAGAACCAAAAAGAAAAGGCACCCCGCCACTTGACCCGCCGTTGGCGGGATGCCCTGTGCTCCTCGATGCTGCCGGGACTTTGCAAACTCGGCAGCGTCTCAAACAGTGCAAAGCCCTTTTTCGGCAGCCTCTGCGGTGCTCGGCTGCGTGGCAATGGGAGTAGGGGCAAAAGCCCCCTTCAATCCTGAATCGAAAATAACTGAGTGAATACATGGAACTCTCCCCTTTTCTGCAAGACCTTTCCCAACAACCCATTATCCAGCGGCTTCTGATAATCGCGGCCTATGCCCTTTTAGCCAAGGCAGTGGATATCTTTGTCAACCGCATCCTCAAGCGGTTGGCCGCCGCCTATACCACCAGCGAATTGGACGACAAGGTCATCTCCATCCTCCACACCCCCATTGTTTTCAGTGTGTTCTTTTTCGGGGTTTTTCATGCCGTGACCATGGAGCCGGTCCTTGCCCAGCCGTGGGAGAAGTTTGTGCCTGCCCTGGCGCAGAGTGTTGCTCTCATCGTCTGGACCCTGGCCGCGTTGCGCCTCTTTATGGTGGTGGGCGAGCATTATCTGAAATCCATTGCCGGGCGGGGCAAGATCGGGGCTGACCTCTTTTTGCTGCTCAAAAACGTGGTGCGGGTGATTGTCATTGTTTCCGCCCTGATCTGGCTGCTGTCCATCTGGAACGTCAATCTGGCGCCCCTCTTCGCCTCCGCCGGCATCGCCGGTATCGCCGTGGCCCTGGCGGCCAAGGACAGTCTGGCCAATTTTTTCGGCGGAATCAGCATCTTTGCCGACAAAACCTTCAAGGTGGGCGATTACATCATCATTGACGATGCCCAGCGGGGCGAGGTGGTGGAGATCGGGGTGCGCTCCACCCGGATCATGACCCGGGACGATGTGCTGATCACCATTCCCAACTCCATTCTGGCCAACAGCAAGATCATCAACGAGAGCGCGCCCATTCCCCGCTTCCGGATCCGGGTGCCGGTGGGGGTTGCCTACGGCAGCGACCTGGAGCAGGTTGAGGCGGTGCTCTTGGCGGTGGCCGCCGAAAATCCCGCCGTGGTCAAGGAGCCCGAGGCCAGGGTGCGGCTGCGCGGTTTCGGGAGTTCGTCCGTTGATTTCGAGCTGCTCTGCTGGGTCGCGGAGCCCCGGTTCAAGGGGCTGGAGATCCACAATCTGTTGAAGGGCGTCTACGCGGCCTTTGCCGCACATTCCATCGTTATTCCCTTTCCCCAGCAGGATGTGCATATCAAGGGGCTGCCGGAGTAAGGTTGGAGAATAGAGGCGGATTTATTTTTTCAACCGCATGGGGGCGCAGGGCCTATGGCACGCATCGCTGTCATCCTTTTCCTCACCGTTGCCGCCCTGTACCTTGGGTTCTGCCTTCTCTTGTTTGTCACGCAGCGTTCCCTGATCTACCTTCCGCAGCCGAGCGCTCTGGGAAGTCCTGCCACCACCTTCCGGCTGGCAGGCGTGGAGGTGGAGGTTCTGGTCTCGGTCCGGCCCCGTGAAGGAGCAAAGGCATTGCTCTACTTCGGCGGCAACGCCGAGGATGTCTCCCGCAGCCTGCCCTCGTTTTCAGAGGATTTCCCGGAGCACGCCATCTACCTCCTTCACTACCGGGGCTTTGGCGGCAGCGGTGGGGCGCCGTCGGAGGAGGCGATCCAGAGGGACGCCCTTGCCCTGTTTGACGTGGTTTATGCCGAGCATCCGGAGGTTTTGGTGGTGGGCCGCAGCGTGGGTTCCGGGGTTGCCGTCCGTCTGGCCAGCCAGCGGCCGGTCTCCCGGCTGGTGCTGGTCACGCCGTTGTACAGCCTCGAAGAGCTTGCTGCCCGGGCGTATCCCTTCATCCCGGTGAGGTGGCTGCTGCGCGACAAGTTCGAATCCTGGCGCTACGCGCCCCTGGTGGCAGCGCCGACCGTGCTGGTAGTGGCGGAAAACGATGAGATAGTTCCGCGCGCGGGCGCGGAGCGGCTCCACGCAAGCTTCGGCAAGGGGGTCGCCAGGCTGAGCATCATCCCGGGGGCGCGCCACAACACCATCTCCGAAAGCCCCCGCTATCTGGAAGCGCTCAAGGGCGCTCCGCAATAAAATGCGCTTGGGGGTATTTTATTGCCGCATTCCGTCTGTTTCCGGCCTGTTTTTTTCCTTTCCCTCCCAGCAGGGTGTTGAAAAACTCGTTTATCGAGCCCTGCGTTCGATCCAGATCTCGACGAGTTCTAACTTGTTGAAATTGTGAGATCGGACAGAATTCAGTTCCGGCCGATCGTGGTTGAAAAAAGCCAGGATGGCTTTTTTCAACATCCTGCTAGAAGAGAAGCTGTTTTTTGCCCGCCATCGTGGTAGAATACTATAGAAAGCTCTCCAGTCGGCTGCCCCTTGCGGGCGGCAATTTAATCACTTGTGATGGAGGAACTGCATGGAACTACAAGTTGAAGGACGGAACCTGGAAATTCGCAAGGCTTGGCAGGAAAAAATCGAAGAGGAGAAGGGGCGCCTTGATCGCCACCATCCCGGGCTTGTTCATCACCTCCGCGTCTCCATTGAGGAGACCGCCGGGCATAAAGCGGGCGGGCATGAGGTTCGCGTGGTTGCTTCCGTTCCCAATGACACCGTGGTTGTAAAAAGAAAGGGGGAGACGGTGCGGCCTCTGCTGGTGGAGGCATTCGACACCCTTGGCCTTCAGTTGAAGGAGCTGCAGCGCAAGCGGCGGCAGACCACCAAGGAGCCGGAGGCTGCGGCAGCCGGCCCGGTCATGGGCACCATCAAGAGCCTGTTCCCCTATGAATCCTACGGGTTTCTCATGACCCCGGACGGCCAGGAGGTGTATTTTCACGAAAACGCCCTCAAGGACGTGACCATGGCCCAATTGGCAGAAGGCGACGAGGTTCGTTTCGGCGAAGGTGAAGGGGATAAGGGGCCGACTGCCGCGTGGGTGAAGTTGGTTAAATAATAGCGGAGTAAAACAAGAGACAAACGCACTTGACGTCATTCCGGCGGAGGCCGGAATCCAGAAACTTCGGCACATGCGCCGCTCTGGATCCCGGCTTCCGCCGGGGTGACGGACTGGGCGGATAAAAGGCTCTTTTTTTGTTCAATAATTTGGATGAGGTTTTTTAGATTATCCGGGAGTGAAGGACAGAGAGATGACCGTGTTGCAGCAGGTTGAGCTTGGCTCGGAATACCTGCAGGAAAATGAAGACGTACTCTGCCAAAAGATTGCCGCCCGCAAGAAAGAGCTGGGCGGCAATCTTTTGATTTTGGGGCATCACTACCAGCAGGAGGCGACCTTCCGGTTCGCCGACCTGACCGGGGATTCCCTCAAGCTCGCCCGCAATGCCGCCGAGGCCAAGGACAGCAAGTACATCGTCTTTTGCGGCGTGCATTTCATGGCGGAATCCGCCGACATCCTCACCGCGCCGGATCAGGTGGTGATCCTCCCCGATCTCCGGGCCGGCTGCCCCATGGCCGACATGGCCACCAGCGAAGCGGTGGCCTGGGCCTGGGAGGATCTGGCCAAGGTGATCACTGGCCGGGTTATCCCCGTGACCTATGTGAATTCCTCCGCTCTGCTCAAGGGATTTGTCGGCAGGAACGGCGGTTCGGTCTGCACCTCATCCAATGCCGAGCGGGTGCTGACCTGGGCCTTGGCCGAGGGCGACAAGGTTTTCTTTTTCCCGGACGAGCATCTGGGCCGCAACTCGGCCAGCGCCCTGGGCATCCCCGAGGATGAGGTGGTGCTCTGGCAACGAAATAAACCCCTGGGCGGCAATACTCCGGCCCAGTTGCAGAAGGCCAGGGTAATCCTCTGGGACGGCTACTGCACGGTGCACATGCAGTTCACCGCCGGTCATGTCGCAGCATGGCGCGAGCGCGACTCGGAGGTGCGGATCATCGTTCATCCCGAGTGCCGCAACGAGGTGGTGAGCCGGGCGGACCAGTACGGCTCCACCGAGGCGATCATCACCGCAGTGCGCGATTCCCCGATGGGCAGCAAGTGGGCCATCGGTACCGAGGTCAATCTGGTGAACCGGCTCAAGAGCCGGTTTCCGGAGCGGGAGATCCATTCCCTCTCGCCCTTCCAGTGCCTCTGCTCCACCATGTACCGAATCAAGCCCGGGTACCTGCTGTGGGTGCTTGACAACCTGGCCCAGGGGCGGGTGGTCAACCGGATCACCGTACCCCCCGAGGTGGCGGCCGAGGCAAAACTCTCCCTGGACAGGATGCTGCGGATCTAGCCATGCAATCCATCTACTTCGACAACAACGCTTCCACCCCGCTGGCCCCTGAGGTGCGTGAGGGTATGGCCCCTTACCTGGCCGAATGGTTCGGCAATCCGGCCAGCTCCCACCGTTTCGGCGAAGCTGCCCGGCGGGGTCTGGATCTGGCCCGGGAGCAGGTGGCCGGGCTGCTCGGCTGCCATCCGGGCCGGATCGTTCTGAACAGCGGCGGCACCGAAGGCAATAACACCGCCATCTTGAGCGCGGTTTGGGCCAATCCCGATAAGAAGCACATTATCTCCTCGCAGGTCGAGCACGGTTCGGTGCTGGCGCCGCTGGAGTTTCTCGCCACCCAGGGCTACGAGGTGGAGCTGCTGGGGGTGGACGAAAACGGGGCGCTTGATCCGGACACGCTCAAGTCCGCGATCCGGCCGGACACCGCCCTGGTCACCCTCATGGGGGCGAACAACGAAACCGGGGTGATCTGGCCCATTGGGGAGATCGCGGATATCTGCAGGGAGCGGGGCGTGCTCTTCCACTGCGACGCCATCCAGTTGGCGGGCAAGGCGATTTTTTCTGCGGAAGCGCTGGGGGTGGATTACCTCACCATCGCCGGGCACAAGCTGCACGGGCCCAAAGGGGCCGGGGCGCTCTATGTCCGCCGTACCGCGCCTTTCACCCCGCTGATCATGGGCTCCGGCCAGGAAAACGGCCGCAGATCCGGAACCGAGAACGTGCCCGGCCTGGTTGGCCTGGGTGCTGCCTGTGGACTGGCCATGGGGATGGACGAGGCTGTGCACCAGCGGCTGGCCGCGCAGCGGGATAGCCTGGAGGCAGGGATTATCGCCGCGATCCCCGAGGTGCGGATCAACGGGACTGCCTCGCCCAGGCTGGTCAACACCACCAACGTCAGTTTTCGGCATGCTGCCTCGGCCGGGCTTATCCAGGATCTCGATGCGGGCGGCATAGCCGTTTCGGCCCATGCCGCCTGCGAGAGCGGCGACGTGGACCCCTCGCATGTGCTGCGGGCCATGCGGGTGCCGGAGCCCTTTCTGCACGGGACCCTGCGCATCAGTCTCAGCCGGTACAATACCGAGGCGGAAGTTGCGGCCCTGTTGGCCCTGTTGCCGCAAGCGGTTGCGAGATCCAGGCAGGGTTTCTCCCTCTAGGACAGTCTCCTGGAAAAAAGGAAACGGGGTACGAAGCAGTTTTAAAACTGTAATTTTGGACTGTAAACGATTGTAGGGTGGTGCAGATGCGCGGAAGAGGTCTGCCCGCTATACACCAAGTATGCGGGCAGCCCGATGACAAAGCAGATGTGCCGCCCTGCAATCGTTTACGAAACGGAGCGGAATATGTGCGGAATAGTCGGTTATGTGGGGCAGCGGCATGTGCTGCCCATTCTTCTTGAGGGCTTGAAGCGGCTGGAGTACCGGGGCTATGATTCCGCCGGGGTGGTGTATGTCCATGGCGGCAAGCTCCAGAAGCACCGGGCCGCGGGCAAGCTCGGCAAGCTCGAAGAGTTGCTGGAAACGGTGCGGGAGCGCGACAGCCATATCGGCTTGGGCCATACCCGTTGGGCCACGCACGGCGCGCCTTCCGAGCTTAATGCCCACCCGCACTGCGACTGCAGCGGCGATCTGGTTGTGGTCCACAACGGCATCATCGAGAATTACCATACCCTTCGGGAAGAGCTGAAGGGGCGCGGGCATGTCTTCTGCTCGGAAACCGACACCGAGGTGCTGGCCCATCTCATTGAGGAGCATCTCCCTGGCGGCGATCTGGTCAAGGCGGTGCGCCAGGCCCTGAAAAAGGTGGAAGGCTCCTACGCCATCGGGGTTTTGTGGGCCGGTCAGCCGGACAGGCTGGTGGCGGTGAGGCATCAGAGCCCCCTGGTTCTGGGGATTGCCGAGGGGGGCGGTTGCCTGATGGCCTCGGATATCCCGGCCCTGCTTCCATATACCAATCAGGTGGTTTTCCTGGATGACGGGGAGCTTGCCGTCCTGAAACAGGGGGAATGGCAGGTGATGGGGTTGGCCAATGGCCGGAAAGTGGCCAAGGAGATCAAGACCATCGAATGGAACGCGGCCATGGCCGAGAAAGCCGGGTACCGCCATTTCATGCTCAAGGAGATCTTCGAGCAGCCCCAGGCCATCCTCAACACCTTCCGGGGGCGGCTCGATCCGGAAACCGGCAAGGTGCAATTGCCGGAGATCGGCCTGAGCGCAACGGAGCTCAAAAAGATCAGCCGCATCTCCCTGGTGGCCTGCGGCACCTCCTGGCACGCGGCTCTGGTGGCCAAATACTGGCTGGAAAAATGGGTGGGCATCCCGGTGGAGGTGGATATCGCCTCGGAGTTCCGCTATCGGAGGCTGCTGCTGGACGACACCGTGATGGTGGTGCCCATCTCCCAGTCCGGGGAAACCGCCGATACCCTGGCAGGCCTCAGGCTGGCCAAGAAGATGGGGGCCAAGGTCATCGCCATCTGCAACGTTTTGGGCAGCACCATCACCCGGGAGTCCCACGGCACCATCTACACCCATGCCGGACCGGAGATCGGGGTGGCCTCCACCAAGGCCTTTACCTGCCAGCTCACCGCCCTGTTGCTGCTCACCCTATTCTTAGGCGAGATCCGCAAGACCATTGCCCCCAAGGACCGCAAGTCCATCGGCCAGGCCCTCCTCGATTTGCCGGGGCTCATGGAGCAGGAGCTGCCCCGCTTGCAGGAGGAAACCGCCCGCATCGCCGAGGCTTTCTCCCAGAGCCGGGATTTCCTCTATCTGGGTCGGGGGAGCAATTTCCCCATAGCCCTGGAAGGGGCCTTAAAGCTGAAAGAAATATCCTATATCCATGCCGAAGGGTATGCGGCAGGCGAACTCAAGCACGGCCCCATCGCCCTCATCGACCGGGATATGCCGGTTCTGGCCCTGGCCCCCAAGGACAGCGTCTACGAAAAGCTCATCTCCAACGTGGAAGAGGTCAAGGCCAGGAGCGGCCGGATTATCCTTGTTGCCCATGCGGGCGACAAAAACTGCAAGCGCATCGCCGAGCAGGTGATCACGGTGCCGGTCTGCCATGAGGAGCTGAACCCGATCCTCTTTGTCCTACCCCTGCAGTTGCTGGCCTACGAAATTGCCATTCTGCGCGGCTGCGACGTGGACCAGCCCCGCAACCTGGCCAAGAGCGTCACCGTGGAGTAGCGGCTTTTTGCATTCTTGGCAGCTGTTCCTGAATAATAAAGTTGGTAAACGGATAATAAAGTTGGGAAATGAAAAATAAAGTTGGCAAATAGTAAATAAAGTTGGGAAATGGCGGGCGAATAAGAATTTTCGCGCCAACACGGTT
>Ga0180009_10000258_pt1 | contig 77507 bp, 78 predicted proteins | sample OS_PC_MetaG_FD_123537 | JGI IMG/M metagenome (GOLD analysis project Ga0180009, IMG submission 123537) | Groundwater microbial communities from the Aspo Hard Rock Laboratory (HRL) deep subsurface site, Sweden - OS_PC_MetaG | ecosystem: Environmental > Aquatic > Deep subsurface > Groundwater... | reverse complement strand
TCTCCACGGTACGGTAGCCGCCTCCCTTGCGGAATAGGGTGAGCACAAGTCGCGAGTTGCCGATGGAGCAGGGTACGTGTCCTTCTCCGGAAACGCCTTGCGCAACTTCAGCTTGAGGCAGCTCCGAGAGGAGCTTCTTCATCTCCTGCGGGTCCTTGACCCGCCTGCGTCTCTTGCTCAGCTCTCCTCTTTGGAGAGTACGTCTCGAAAGCCGAGCGCCTGCTGGGGTGGAAGCCTGAGGTGCAGCTCGAGGAGGGTGTCACGCGTTTGGCGGCCTGGTACCGCGACAACCAGGAATGGGCGCGGGAGATCCCCACGGGCTGAGTTCGCTCGCCGAACCGCTCGGCGAAGCGCAGAGAGCAAACCGGGTGGTGTGGCGGGAGCCCCGGCTTTGTTCCATCGACGCGTGCGCTATTATCGACCAGCGTACACACAGCCCAGGCGCGCGGGAACGATCGCATGGAGGTTCGAGACCCCCTTGCTCAAGTACACCCAGTACTTCCTATTCACTCGAAACCGGCCGGACCGGTCAGCCATCATGGAAGAATGGATAGCCGACGCCATAGCAAACCCTCTGAGGAGAGAGAAGCAGAGCGACGGAAGGATCAGGCACTGGATATGGGTGGAGGCTGCGCATAGGTACCTGCGAGTAGTCCTACTGGAGGACGAGCAGACCGTGCACAACGCCTTCTTCGACAGAGGCTTCAGGAAGGAGTAGGTGTCATGAAGATCATGTACTTCTCCGATACCGACACCGCGCTCATTGAATTCTCGGGCGCTGCGGTTGAGGAGACAAGAGAGGTTTCTGAAGATATCTACCTAGACCTGGACAATATGGGCAACCTGGTCAGCATGACCATTGAACATGCAAAAGAGAAGGCGAACATCTCCGAGGTGTCGTTTCTTCAGATGGAGAAGGTCGTCGCCTGAGAACGCTCGTTCTCTATGTCCGCGCGCCGTCCGCCATCCCGAGGTTGCCCGATATCTGGATCGGATACCGGAGAAGGGCACCTCGTGAGGCTAGACCCCGATACCCTGGAGGTCGTTGGCCTGACGGTCTTGTGCTTCGCCGGACGGAAGGCTCGGGGTCGAATCGCGGTCACCGTGCCGGCGCCCGGGGAGTTACTCCGGGATCTGTCCCAGGTATTCAAGCGGGCTCATGACATTCACGCCATCGCGGATCTCCGCCGGGAAGTCCGCCTGGTTCCCTGTCACCAACACCGCCCCGATCGCTTTCGCCAGAGCGAGGAACACCAGGTCATCTGGATCCGGCCCCTCCTGTGGCCACGGCGCGGGTTCCGGCTCATGAAAGGCTATCTGGAGCAACCGGGGAAGCCACGCGGGAGGTAGGCCCTTGGGCCTGAGCTTCGGCCGGTTCAGCACCTCCCGGTATTCCGCCACTATGGAGGGGCAGACGTACACCGGCGCCTGGCGAAGTAGTACCCGCTCCAGGATGCGGGCTATGTCGCTTCCGAGCTTCAGAGCCGCCGAGACGAGGATGTTCGTATCCAAGACGACCGCCCGACTCATGCGAGACCGACCGCCCGACTCATGCGAGACCGACCGCCCGACTCATGCGAGACGCTTCCGACGCCTGATCTCCTTCCGAGCTTCCCGGATCTCGGCCTCGACGTCTTCCGCGGACATCTGATCCAGACCGGTCTCCACAGCCCGGTCCTGATCCTGGCGCAGAGCCAACACGGCCGCGAGACCCTCGGCAAGGTCAAGGACCGCGGTCCGATTGTCGGGAGACACCTGGAGTAGAACGAACTCCTGATCCCGGCCCGTGAGCAGCAGCGGCTCGGCAGAGAAGCCGGCGCCGAGCGCCTTCACCCCTTCGCGCTGGAAGTCCCGCAGTGGAATAGTCCTCATGGCGTCACCGCTCTCACCTCTCTGTTCGAATGTCGCCGTTTTGACGACAGCCCCGTGAGCGCACTATACACGACGTGTCGAGATCCGAGGCGTGGGCGCAAGCAGGCGGAACACCTGCGAAGGCCGGTGGCCGATTGCCCCTACAGCCATTCTGTGCTATATGAAACCTATGACTTCCAAGTACACAAACAACCGGGACCGGCAATGATCCCACGAACGCTCCACTCCCGGTTGCAGCGGGCGGCGGGTCCGTTTCCGATCCTGTTCCTCACGGGTCCGCGTCAGTCGGGCAAGACGACGCTCGCGCGTGCAGCCTTTCCCGACTACGCGTACCTCTCCCTCGAGGACCCCCAGCAGCGGGCGGAAGCGCTGGAAGACCCGCGCGGTCTGCTGGAAGGGGTGCGCACCGCCCCTGGTGTGATCTTCGACGAGGCTCAGCGGGCGCCCGAGCTCTTCTCCTATCTCCAAGGGGTGGTGGACGAGCGCCGCGGCGGGCCGTTCGTGCTCACCGGCTCCCAGAACTTCCTCTTGGCGGAACGAATCACGCAGACCCTCGCGGGCCGCACCGCGGTGTTCGAACTGCTGCCCTTCTCTGTGGCCGAGCTCGCGCGGCGTCCGGCGCTGGACCCGGAGGCCTTCCTTCCAGCCGAAGCCGGCGGCGGCCGGGCTCCCGCGCCCCCGGCCCTGCCTCTCGACGAGCTGCTCTTCGCCGGCCTCTATCCGGCGATCCACGATCGCGACATCGACCCCGGGCAGTGGCTCCGAAGCTACATCACCACCTACGTGGAGCGGGACGCGCGCGCCGTCGGCTCCATCGGCGATCTGGATGGCTTCCTCCGCTTCCTCGGCCTCTGCGCCGGCCGGAGTGGCCAGCTCCTGAACCTGAGTGCGCTCGGGGCCGAAGCCGGAGTGAGCCACACCACGGCGCGCAACTGGCTCTCGGTGCTACGCGCGAGCTACGTGGTCGCCCTCCTAGCGCCCCACCATGAGAACTTCAACAAGCGCATCGTCAAGACCCCCAAGCTGTACTTTCTCGACACAGGGCTCCTCTGCGCGCTCCTCGGTCTTCGGACTGCCCGCGACCTCCGGAACCACCCCCTGCGCGGCCCCTTGTTCGAGACCTTCGTCGTCTCCGAGATGTTCAAGCTCTTCCTGCACGCCGGGGAACGGCCCCGTCTCTACTTCTGGCGCGATTCGCACGGCGTGGAAGTCGACGTCCTCCTGGATCTGGGCACGCGCAGGGTGCCGATCGAGGTCAAGGCGGGGATGACCGTCGCGGGCGACGCGTTCAGGGGTCTGGAGGCCTACCAGAAACTGAGGGGGACCACCGGCGAGGGTGTCCTGGTGTACGCCGGCGGCGAACGCTACCAGCGCCGCGGCCACGACGTGAGGCCCTGGTTCACCTGCTCTTGAGGGCACGGGAGCGCCGCGGGTCCTCTTCGTTCCGCATCCGCGGTGCTATCATAGTGTGAGCGTAGTGCTAGCGGAATGGAGCGAAAGGCGACACACAACATGGCCACTCTGCTGATACGAGACGTCTCCCCGGAAGTCCATCGGCTCCTGAAAGAACGGGCAGAGCGCCACCATCGCTCCCTCAGCAAAGAGGTGATCGCCATCCTTGAAGACTCCGTGATCCCGTCCAGGGGCGCGCTGCCTCCCCTGGTGAAGGGGGCCTTTCCGGTGACACCCGACTGGCTCGACGAAGCCCGCCGCGCGGGCCGAGAATAGGGCTGCCGCAGGCATGGAGGCGCCTCCGCTCGTGGTGGATGCCAACGTGGTGGTCTACATGCTCCTCGACGGCGAGAGGAGCCCGGCGGCGCGCCTGCTGCACGAGATGCGTCCGGACTGGGTGTGCCCCGCAATCCTCCGCCACGAGTTCATGAACGTGTGCGCAACCTACCAGCGGGCAGGCGGGTTCTCTCGCGGGGAATGTCTCGCACTCCTGAAGACGGGTCTGGCGCTCCTCTCCGGTCGCGAGGTGGAGATCGATCCGGAGGCCGCCGTCGGCGTGGCGCTGGATCTCGATCTCAGTGCGTACGACGCGCAGTATGTTGCCGTCGCGCTTGCCCTGCAGGGGGTCTTGGTGACCGAGGATCGACTGGTGCTCGCCCGAGCGCCGGCGGTGGCCCGGACGCCGGCCGACTTCGTCAACGTGGAGTAGCTGCTCCGACGAAGCCGCCTCAATGGACGACGCCTCCGCCAAGGTACACCCTCCGGTGTATGGCGCTAGCCGACCAAGGGAGCGACAATCCGAGGTATGGGCAACACTACGAAGCACGTGGGGTATGATTCGGTTGATGGTTGTCTGTCGTCCGCATCGCCGTCGCTTGGAGGCGGCATGGTCTGGAAAGGGGAACCGATGCGCATCGACACGATTCCTGACATCCGCGAACTGAGCTTGGCAGAGAAGATTCTCCTCGTGGAAGATCTCTGGGATAGCATCGCTGAGGATGCGTCGGCTCTTCCCGTCCCGCAGAGCCATCTCGATGAATTGGGTCGGCGCCTGGAACGATTCACCTCTGCTCCGGGAGACGTGCTGTCCTTCGAGGAACTCAAGGCGCTGGTCGACACCAGGGGATGAAACACCGGCTCGGGTTCCTTCCTGAGGTCGCGGGCGACGTGGCACAATCCACTGGCTGAACGCTTGGGAGCGGGTAGAGAACCCCTTCAAGGACACAACACATGAGGTTCGCGTGCGCTCGCTCCGCACATTGATTCAAGCGCACTGTGCGATCGGGGTGCCAAGCATCCCTCGCCCCCGTTGCCCTCCGGATGCGTATGGTCTAGGATGTACGCGTACACACAGGAGTAGGAGGCTCCCTCGTGGCTCTCACCAGGATCTTCAAGAACGGGAACTCCCAGGCGGTGCGCATCCCCGCAGAACTGGCCTATGACCGCACCGACATGGATGTGGAGATCGAGCGGGTGGGTGACGAGATCCGCATACACCCGGCCCGCCGGCGCCTTGATGGGGTGATGGCGTCGTTCGCACGGTTCTCAGACGACTTCATGGCCGCGGGGCGCGGAGACAACCGGGAGTCCGAGCGCGACGAGCTATGAGCGCCTCGTACATGCTGGACACCAACATGTGCATCTACCTGATGAAGCATCATCCGCCGGAAGTGGCCGCGCGCTTCTCTCAGTGTTACGTGGGAGATGTCGTGATCTCCGCGATCACCCTGGCGGAACTGGAATTCGGCGTCGCCTGCTCGGGTGAGAAGGAAGCACAGAACAGGGAGGCGCTCGCTCGACTCGTGGAGGACATCGTCCCCGCCCCCTTCGATTCGGCCGCCGCCGCGGCGTACGGCCCCATACGCGTGGCGACCCGAGGTCGGAGCAGAGACGCGCTCGACAAACTCATCGCGTCCCACGCGGTGGCTCTGGGCGCGATCCTCGTCACCAACAACGAGGTGGACTTCGCCGGGTACCCGGGCCTGCGGGTGGAGAACTGGGTGGCCTAGCCCGTACGCACGGCGCCCGAGTGCGACCTTCGACGTATGGCCTTCCGCGAGTACCCATGCGACGCTCTCTGTCAGGTGGCCAGGAGAGCGCACGATCCGGAGGCCACAGCAGATCGTCCCTGAGAAAGGTGGCTTGAAGGCCTACCAACGGGTACTGAACCTCCCTGGAAGCCGCGTGCGCTGCTCCGGGTGATAGTCGATGATACTATCGAGCCACTGGTCGTCGTCACCGCGTACCGAACCAGCAAGGTGCACAAGTACTGGAGAGAAGATGAAGATCTTCTATGACCCCGACGTCGATGTTCTCCGCGTTCTGTTCAACACCAATCCCATCGAGGAGAGCGACGAGGAGCGCCCCGGTCTGATTCTCGACTACGATTCCGACGGCAATGTTGTGGGCATCGAGGTGCTGAACGCTTCAGAGAAGGCGAACCTGCGGGTGGAGGCTGCCAAGCAAGGGCATTCGATGGAAGAAGCTGCCCGCCAGATCCTCCGCCGCGCTCTGATGCCCTCCGGCACGGAGGCCGGCGGTCTGGGAAGCCGCGTGCACCAGTACTTCGTCGAGGGCGGCGCCGTCGATCTCGAGCTTCCTGAGCGCTCTGCTCCGCGTTCCGCGCCCGACTTCACGAGGCCGGATGCATGATCCTTCTCGACACGAACGTGATCTCGGAGTTGATGCGGCACAGGCCCGACCAGGCTGTCATCCGATGGGTGGACGCACAGCCCGGGTACCGTCTGTACATCTCGGCGGTGACACGGGCCGAGATCGAGCTGGGTATCGAACTGCTGCCCAAGGGTCGACGTAGGCAGGCTCTGCAGACGGCGGCGACACGCATGTTCGGGGAGTTCCACGGCCGGTGCCTGGCGTTCGACGAGCCCGCCGCATCGCGATACGCCGAACTCGTAGCCGCGCGCACGCGTGCGGGGCCCCCGATCAGCGTAGAGGATGCGCAGATCGCGGCCATGGCCCTGACCGCCGGATTCGTCCTGGCCACCCGGAATGTGGACGACTTCGAGGAGATCGAAGGTCTGACGGTGGCCGATCCGTGGGTGAGCGCGCCGGACATCTGAGCGATCCGCCGCTCCCGCGGCGGGAATCTTCGCGGCGTGACTCCTGCGGCCCGCCGCAAGCTCATCGCCTATTCCGGCCGCCAATGCGGAGACGCCAAGCACATTGCCGGAACCGCGGTGATGCCCTCCGCCAACGGCCAGGGATCGCCGTCGCCGTGACACACCACCCACAGCCCATCCAGACCCAGCACCTCGCGGGCCGAACGCATCGAGGGCGTCACCGTAGGTGAGCGCGTCAGCTTGACCTCAAAGCCCAGACGACGACCGCCGCGTTGGATGAACAGATCGAGTTCGGCGCCTGTGTGCACACCCCGATTCAAGCATAGTAAGTCGGCAATTCGTCGACATACTATGTCCATTTCGGATAGACTACCCCCATGAACGACAGGCCGTCTCCAATCGCCCACCTGCGGGCACGCATCGAAGGAGAGGAGTTCGACTACCAGGCCCTCCTCGGCTCCCTCGGTGCCTTCGCCTACCCACGGGACAAGATCACGGCCCTGCTGCGCCGGGGTGACATCGTGCGCGTCAAAAAAGGAGTCTACGTGTTCGGCCGCGCCCACGCGCGCAGGCCCTACTCGCGCGAGGTCTTGGCCAACATGCTGTACGGGCCGTCGTATGTCTCCCTCGAGTACGCTCTGCAGTATCACGGCCTGATCCCCGAGCGCGTGGAGGCGGTCACCTCCATGACCACGAACCGCGCCCGACGCTTCGCCACCCCCCTCGGGCTCTTCATCTATCGCCCGGCGACCCCAGCCGCGTATCCGCTCGGTGTCGAACTCGTGGAGATCGAGGGCGGCCGCTTCCTGCTCGCCACCCCCGAGAAGGCGCTGGCAGACCGGGTGCGTGCCGACCGTGGCTCCGGCGTCGACACCATCGTCGCCATGGAACGCTACCTTCTTGAAGATCTGCGCGTCGACCCCACGGCACTCGCGTCACTCGACGCCGAGCGCTTGGAGCCGATCGCCGAAGCCTACGGATCGCGCAAGCTGCGCCTCCTCTCCGCGGTCGTGCGCTCGATGCGGCCGGCGCGCGCAGTGATGGCGACGTCATGAACGAGGCCGTGGCCCGCATGCTGGAAAGGTACGAATCTCGCAGCACGGAGGACTACACGCGGGCGCTGCGCGAAGTCTTCCAGGAGCTGGCGCTCCTCGGTCTGTGGCGCGCCAAGTTCTTCGAGCACGCCGCCTTCTACGGAGGCACTGCCCTGCGCGTCCTGCACGGACTCGATCGCTTCTCCGAAGATCTCGACTTCTCGCTTCTCGCTCCCGATCCGGAGTTCGACCTCGCCCGATACCTGGGGGGATTGGAGCGAGAGCTCGCGGCCTTCGGGCTCACCGTCACGGTGACCGCCAAGCCGAAAAGCGCCCGGAGCGCCGTGCAGTCCGCGTTCCTGAAAGCCGGGACGCTCGAACATCTGGTCACCATCGGTGACGGCCGGGCCGTCACCCGAGGGATCCCGGGCAATCAGACGATCAAGGTGAAGCTGGAGGTGGACCGTGACCCGCCGGGGGGCTTCACTACCGAGACGCACTTCCTGCTTCGCCCCCTCCCCTTCTCGGTGCGTTCCTACGCCCTCCCTGACCTCTTCGCGGGGAAGATGCATGCCGTTCTATTCAGGCGTTGGAAGAAGCGGGTGAAGGGCCGCGACTGGTACGACCTGGTGTGGTTCGCCGCGAACCACCCGGCGCTCCGTCTGGCCCACCTGGAGCAGCGCATGCGGCAGAGCGGAGACTGGACGGCGCAAGAAGCGCTCGACGAAGGAGCATTCCGAAACTTGCTGGCGGAGACGGTGGGTGCGCTCGACGTGGATCGCGCACGGCGCGATGTGGAGCCGTTCGTACCCCGTCCAGAGGACCTCGAGATCTGGTCGCACGACTTCTTCTTGGATGTGGCTCGACGCATCGAGATCGTCTAGTTCAGGGGCGCCATACGCCTACTCAGCCGCCTCCCTCGCTCCAGTTGACCAAGGCCAGACCGGGGATGCGCTCGTAGTGGCGCACGTTGTTCGACACCAGCACCGCTCTGGCGGCCAGTGAATGTGCGGCGATCATCATGTCCATCTCGCCGATGGCCTGCCCGGTGGTGACGAGCTGGTGTCGGATCTCGGCGTAGTAGTCGGCGGCGTCGGCATCCCACGGCAGCACGCGGACGATCCTCAGGAACTCGCGCACCCCCACGTGCAGACGATGTCCGGCCGGTAGGCGCTTCAGCCCATACTGTAACTCGGCGCGGGTGATCACCGACACGCACAGCAGGGACGGCGGGATCGCCGAGACCCGAGCACTGATCTCAGGCGAACGCGCCTTGATGATGTAGCTCGCCGTGTCGGTATCCAGCATGTGTAGCATGGTCACCGACTGTCTTCTGTACCGTCTTCCGCGAACACGTCGCGCTCGGGTGGCAGAGCATTCATCGGGCGGTCAGCCATGAATTCGAAGGGCACGTCGATGGTCTCCATCAGGTCGAAGAACTCGGCCCAGACCCTCAAGCCTGGTTGGGTGGACAACACCACGTCCCCGCTTACCTCGTCGCGCGTGATGTAGACCTCCTCGCCTTCGAAACGGAAATCGGCGGGCAGTCGCACCGCCTGGCTGGAGCCGTTCTTGAATAGTCTTGCCGTACGCGTCTCAGACACGGTCGTCTCCGGCGTCAGTGGCTAGTATATGCTCTAGTATATACCTAAGATCGGCATTGCCAAAACGACCCGGCACACGCCGTCATTCCCGATCGACAGCCTGGAGCGCTTCCGGGAACGCGCCTTCTTCACGAGGCCGGATGCATGATCCTTCTCGACACGAACGTGATCTCGGAGTTGATGCGGCACACCCCCGACCGATCTGTCGTCCAATGGGTGGACGCGCAGCCCGGGTACCGTCTGTACATCCAGGCGGTGACACGGGCCGAGATCGAGCTGGGTATCGAACTGCTGCCCAAGGGTCGACGTAGGCAGGCTCTGCAGACGGCGGCGACGCGCATGTTCGGGGAGTTCCATGGCCGCCGCTTCCTCATCTTCAAGCTCCGCAAGGAGGCGGGACGCCCGTCTGAGCGCGTCTACTCTCCCGCGCACCCGGCCGGATGTGCCTGCGACGTGGGCCCAACTGATATCTTTTTGTGCTGTTTCGCATACTTATGGAGTAACTGAGCGGCGCACATGCCTTCCGCCCTCATAACCTCGAAATCCCGAGTCGAACTACTCACGTGGTTCTCACCCATCCGGCGCCGAGCGCCGCCGGAGCCGCTCGTCGCCTCGGCGGGCCCGCCCGCAAACGGCCGCGTCAGGAGCGCCCGGTCGATTCCTTCTCGAGCGCCACGGCCATCCCGAACGCGAGGAAGTAGCGCCGCCAGCTGTCGGCCGTGGAGCCGTACTGGTTCTCCCCCAGGAAGTAGTCGAGGAGGACCTCACGCAGGCGGGTCAGCTCCCGCAGGCGACCGCGGTGCTTGGGATCAGCGATGGTGAGGTCCAGGAGCTCGAGTCCGCGCCAGAGCGTTTCCCGGCTTGGTCCGGGCTCGTCCTTGGCAGCCCAGCGGAGCGCCCGCTCCACCTCGCTCCCCACGTTCCCCAGCTGCTCCATGAGGGAGAACTCCCGCCACCGCCCGGCGGCCAGCTCCCGGTGCTAGACGGTCACGGCCCCAGCAACGCGTCCACGAGGGCCAGGATCCGCCCGCGGATCGCCGGGTCGTCCACACCGCGCGACCGGTTCCCCTGCGACGGGCGGATGTTCACGGCCTTGACGAAGTCGCCGAAACGGGCGTGAGCCATGCGTACGAGTTCCTCGCGGGGGATGGGGTCACGGACGATCTCCATGGTGGTGAATGTAGCACACGGCCCGCGTCGCCAAGCTCCACCAGAAGACCCATGGGCGGCGCGCCCGCCCCTCGGAATCCGGATCCGCTCGGTGCGGTAGTACGCCTGGGTATCATGACTATGGTAGTATGACTATGGTAGTATGACTATGGTAGTATGACTATGGTAACAAGAGAGCTCCCGGGAAGGCTCATCGCTATGCAGTCCGTGTCGAAGTCGAAGTTCAAGGCCAAGGCGCTGGAGTACCTGCGCAACGTCGAGCAGCGGAGCGAGGAATTAGTCATCACCGACCACGGGCGGCCCGTGGCCCGCGTGGTGCCCTTCGCGGCCGACGTGGAGGGCATGCTGGCTCCCTTCCGCGGCACCCTCATCGCCTACCGCGAACCTACGGAACCCGTCGGGGAAGGCGACTGGAACGCCCTTTCGTGATCCTCCTCGATACCCACGCCTGGATCTGGTGGCTGGCCCAACCCGAGTCCCTCTCTCCCGCCGCGCGGGCGGTGATGGACGCCGCCACCGATCCGGGCGGCGGCGGGGGATCGGCCGAGGGGCTGGCGGTGTCCGCCATCAGCGTGTGGGAGCTGGCGATGCTGGTGGAGCGGGGGCGCCTCGAACTCACGATGAGTCCGTCGCGCTGGGTGGAAGAGTGCGAACGGCTCCCGTTCCTGTCGTTTCTGGCCGTGGATCCCCGGGTCGCTCTGCACGCGGTCACCCACGCATCTGCCGCGCTCACCGACCCAGCCGACCGGATGATCGTCGCCACCGCCTTGGTCCACGGCCTCGCCCTGGTGACCAAAGACGAGCGCATCCGCCGACACGCCCCGGTCCCCACCATCTGGTAGACATGGCCCTGCTGGGTCAGCCGCCTCCCTCGCTCCAGTTGACCTCTACACCCTGCCAAGCTCCTACCGATGGTGCACACATCCGATGGTTGCAGCGGCGTATTCTTCTCGACGCGATCTCTCCAACAAACGCAAGGGGTTGCCTTCTATGACGCACCGCGTTATAGTGATTCCATGATCAAGAGCTTCCGCGGGCGGGAAGCGGAGAAGATCTGGACCGGCCGAGTCTCCACCAGGCTCCCACACGATATCCAGCGGGTCGCCCGTCGAAAGTTGCGAATGCTCAACGGTGCGCGCTCGTTGGAGGATCTGAGGATCCCCCCGGGCAACGCACTCGAGGCGCTCAAGGGAGATCGTGCCGGCGAGTTCAGCATCCGGATCAACGATCAGTGGCGTACCACGAAGGAGAAGGCCACTATGGAAACGACCAACGCGCTTCCCAACATCCATCCGGGGGAGGTCCTCAGAGAGGAGTTCCTCGTGCCGCTTGGATTGAGTCAGAATCGTCTTGCAAGAGAACTCGGAGTGCCTCCCCGCCGCATCAACGAGATAGTCCTGGAGAAGCGCGCGATCACGGCCGACACCGCCTTGCGGCTGGCCCGATTCTTCGGCACCAGTGAGGGCTTCTGGATGAGCCTGCAGTCCGACTACGACCTCGAGCGGACCCGCCGGGAGATCGGCGGTCGGGTGCAGCGGGAGATCCGCCCGTTCGCGGCGTAGGACGGGAGCGCATCATGTCACCTGCGGCGCCCGACGACGCGGAAGGAGCTACGCGTGTGGCTACTCGCCGCCGCCGGGCGTCACCACCACCGTCCCCCTCTTCACCCACGCCGACGCAAGGCCGCCGTCGTCCGTGGCCCGCAGGTACACGTTCTTCTGACCGAGGAAGGCGCTCTTGAAGCTGAGTGACGGGGTCAGGGTCAGGGTGGTGCCGGCCTTCTGCACCGAGCTCCGCGCGAGGTCGACAACGACGTTCTCGTTCTCCAAAGTGCCGCCCACGGTGCCGAGGATACCGCCCCTGCCCCAGGTGGTGCTCGCGACATCGCGCAGGTAGATCCGGTTCAGGTTCTCATCGTAGCGCAGGTGGACCGCGCCGACCCCCGTGACCCTCGTGTTGATGAGCAGGTTGGCCCACTTGAGGTCGGCCGCCCCATTCGCGTCGGAGTAGGTGGCGGTGAAGGTCTGGGGTTCGCCCACCGGGAGGCCCGCGATCGAGGCGGGGTCGAGGGTGCCGACGGTGGGGGCGGTGGGGGGCGGCAGCTTCGTGAAGGTCGCCGAGGCCACCCCGCTCGGCCGGTACGTCGGAGCTTCGGCCAAGGCCTGGACCGTGGCGGAGGCGGTGAGGGTGAACGGAGAGCCGTAGACCGGGGAAGCCAGGGTCGGAGGGGAGCCGTCCAGGGTGTAGTGGATCACCGCTCCGGGGGTGGTAGACACCAAGGTCACCTCCATCGAGCCGGCGAAGCTGCCCCCATCCGGGGTTATGGTGGGGGTCGCCGCCGGGGGCAGGGTGCGAGGGTTCGCCTGCGGCCCCAGCCCCGTAGGCACGTAGGTGACGTTGGTGCTGAGCACCAGCTTGTCCACCTTGGCTCCGTCCTCCCGCATCCACAGGTTCACCGTGTAGACGCCCGGGGAGGGGATCTGGATGGTGGCCACGGGGCCGTTCCCGGTGGCCTGGGTCCAGCCCCAGGTGGGCTGCAGGCGGTCGATGTAGGCGGAACTGGCCAGCACGACGCCGTTCAGGCCCCCGTGGAGGGTGTCGTCGGCGTCAGTCGGGCCAAGACCCCGCACCCAGAGGTAGTGCACCCCGGATTTCACGAAGCGCACCTGGTAGTCGAGACGGGGGCTCCTGCCCTCCACCGAGGAGGTCACCCGTGTGCCCGTGTTGGGACTGGCCACCAGGGCGCCGAGGCCGCTGTAGCCGGGGGTCGGGTCGGCCGTCCAGGCGTGTGTGCCGGAGGGCGTGGTGCCGTCGTAGAACTCCGCTTCAATGGACACCAGGCCGTCGGCTCCGGCGTCTTGGAGTATGGGGAGGCCGTTCGGCACCCCCTGAATGACGTCGATGGCCATCGTGGCCTCGGTGGGGAGATCGACCCCGTCGCTCGCGCGTACGGTGATCAGATCCCGCGGTGCGGCGGATGAAGGGGCTCGGTAGGTGACGGCCTGGCCACTCCCTGCGAACGTGCCGTGCTGCGCCGTCCAGGTGTAGGTGAGCCCACCCCCGTCCGGGTCGCGGGCCAGGGCCGTGAGGGCCAGTTCTCCGCCCGGCGAGGTGTAATAGCGCCCGGCGTCGGCCAGGGGTCCGCGCGTGAACACGGGCGACCGGCTGCTGCTCAGCCCGACCGGGTCGCCGTACACCTCCACCTCCGCCAACCCGGCTCCGCCGCCGCCGACCGTGTCGGTGAAGCCGGTCACGGTGATGGTGAGGGAGGTCGTCTCCACCGGTGCGGGAAGCACCACCTCGAGCGGGGTGAGGGCGTCGTCGGGCAGCGAGCCGACCGGCACCACGGTACCGCCCCCGAACGAGAGCATGGCGCTCGTCACCTGTTTGCCCAGCATGGGCCGATCGAAGAGCCGCACCGAGGTGATGCGATAGGGGCGGGGCCAGGTGAGCGTGAGTGACTGCCCCACCCCGGCGCCGCCGTCCGCCACCCACTCCGCCTGGGAGCCCGCGGGGGCGCCGTCCACCACCCCGTCCACCACGTTGCGCGGGAGTTGGAACCCGGCCTCGTTGGCGCTCGAGGCGGTCACCGTGGCGGCCAGGGCGATGTTCCGCGACCAGGGGTGCCGCCAGAACACCTCGTCGCTCTTCCCGAAGGCGTAGTTGAAACTGGTCCGCTGAGACACGTGGGCGTCGATCATCCTGAACTTCAGGTTGGCGGCCAGAACGGTCGTCTGCATGTCGCTCGGCACGGGGATGCTCACACGGGCGGCCCAGGGGAAGACCTTCTGGGGCAGATCGGGGGGTGCGGTCAAGGCGACGGTGGGAGTGAAGCGCCGGATCTGGTGGTCGTAGTTGGTGGACGAGCCCGTCTCGGGCGGCTCGGGCCAGATGGTGTTCTTCCAGAAGTTCGGCGGGCTGGCCGGCGGGAAGGTGGTGGCCGCCCAAAGATCGGCGTAGGGATAGGAGGTGGGATTGTGGATCACGGCCGAGTAGACGTCCGGACGGATGGTGGGATCCCCCGCCTGTACGGCCGCAAGGGCGTCCACCAGATAGCGGTAGACCAGGCGATGGTCGGAGTGCTCGTCCACGGGCGAGTGGGTGTAGATCCTGGTGGGCCGGTAGCGGCGAAGCACCTCTTCGATATCCGCGAGGATCCGGTCGCTCCGGTATGCACCCGGGCTCCCCGTCCGATACGAGTGGAAATCCCGCCCGCCGAGCCCACGGTTCCCGTAGGTGGCGGCGAGCCCCGTGGCGGGAGACACGTAGGCCGGGCCGGCCGGGTCCCGGTAGTTGTTGTAGATGGAGCGCAGCGCCCCATCCCCCGAGATGCCGGGGTATCCCATGAAGATCACGTGGTCTTCGGGAACGCCGAGGATCGCGAGGGCGGCGATGCTCTCGGCCTGCCGCGCGAGCCCGCTGCTGGAACCCTTGTGGTCACCGTTCGTCACCACCACGACCTTGGTGGGGGCGCCCGCGGCCAGAGCCGTCTCGATGATGCCCGCCATGGCCAGGGCTTCGTCGTCGGGGTGAGCCACGAAGACCAGGATGGAATCCGACGCCGTGGGCGCGTCGGCCGCCCACGCCGGCACAGCCATCAGCCCCGCGCCGACGAGGGCGCCGGCCAGAAGGAGCAGCGAGTACGCGACTGCGTGGTAGCGAAGACTCCGGAGCCGGATCACAGGGGAAGGGTCCTTTCGGGAGATGCCGCACCACTAACCGAGATGTTAGCATGATTTCGTTTGCGTGCAACTCGCGCCTATCTACACCTTTCGGCCCATGGTGCCGCGCCGGGTTCAGCGCGACGATAGGAGCCATCAACGCCATTCCGGCACAGCGGTGAGCCATCTATTCTCGACGAATCCTGGATCCGCTTTCTTCCATAGTCGCTGACGGACCTGGATATGGCGGAACATGCTGAAGATGCGGGTACAGATCGGTATGGAGGCTATAATGGTATTACGCAGTCACACGAGGGAGTCTCCGATGCCAAGCCTCCGTATCGGCCGTCGAGGCCAGATCACCATACCGAGCGCCCTGAGACGTGAGCTACATCTCGGCGAGGGCGACCACATGATAGTCACGGTCAGAGCCGGGGAACTGGTACTGCGGCCGGCCGGGCGTCCTCTCTTCGACCTGCGCGGCAGCGTGCCCGTAGCCGGGCCGCAGGACTTCGCGGCGATCAGGGCGCAGGTGACTGAGAGCCGGGCGCGGAGGCTGATCGCGGAGGCCGAGGAGTGACCCCGAGTGACTGTACCGGAAGCGACCTTCTATTCGTCGATACGAACGTGTTCCTTCGCTTCCTCACGAACGACGTGCCCGAGCAGGCAGACGCAGCGGAGGCCCTCTTCCGGCGGGCGGCGGCGGGAGAGGTCGGGCTGGTCACCAACACCATAGTGGTGGCCGAGATCGTATGGGTCCTCGAGTCGTACTACCGTCTGACACGGCCCGACGTCATGGAGCGGGCATTGGCGGTCGCCCATATGGACGGCCTAGCGCTGCCGGAGTCCGACATCATCACCGAAGCCCTGCTCGAGTACGCCGAGTCGAACGTCGACTTCATCGACGCCTACAACGCCGGTTGGATCAGGCACCGCGGCCTGCGTCGGATCGCCACCTTCGATCAGAAGCACTACTCCCGCTTCGAGGGACTCGCCATTCAGATGCCCGGCGCGGACTAGAGCGACCCCGCAGATGGTTCGTGACCCACGATTGGAGTAGCATACCGTCAAGTACTCAACCTGCCTTGTGAATGCGTCACTCGCCTTGTAAGCTGCGTAAGCGCACCGCGATATGGACAGAGTAAGTCGACAATTGGTCGACATACTCTGTCCATTACTGCTAGAATCCTCGCATGAACGACAAGCTGCGTCCGATCGCCCACCTCCGGGCACGCATCGAAGGAGAGGAGTTCGACTACCAGGCACTCCTCGGCTCCCTCGGCGACCTCGCCTACCCACGGGACAAGATCACTTCCCTACTACGGCGGGGTGACATCGTGCGCGTCAAGAAGGGGCTCTATGTGTTCGGCCGCGCCCATGCGAGAAGACCCTACTCACGTGAGGTTCTGGCCAACATGCTGTACGGGCCGTCGTATATCTCTCTGGAATACGCCCTGCAATACCACGGCCTGATCCCCGAACGCGTGGAGGCCGTCACCTCCATGGCCATGAACCGGGCCCGACGGTTCAACACCCCCGTCGGGCTCTTCATCTACCGCCCGTCGACCCGGGCAGCGTATCCGCTCGGCGTGGAACTCGTGGAGATCGAGGGAGGACGGTTACTGCTCGCGACCCCGGAGAAGGCGCTGGCCGACCGAGTGAGGACCGACCGAGGCTCCGGCATCGACAGCATCACCGCGATGGAGCGTTACCTTATCGACGATCTGCGAGTCGATCCGGCGGGACTCGCCTCGCTCGATGCGGACCGCCTGGAGTCGATCGCTGATGCCTACGGATCGCGCAAGCTGCGCCTCCTTACCTCGGTCGTGCGCGCGCTGTGGCCGACGCCGACACGGGGGGAGGCCGCACCGTGAACGAGGCCGTGGCCCGGATGCTGCAGGGGTACGAGTATCGCACCACGGAGGACTACACCCGAGCACTACGCGAGGTCTTCCAGGAACTGACGCTCCTCGGCCTCTGGCGCGCCAAGTTCTTCGAGCACGCCGCCTTCTACGGAGGTACCGCCCTGCGCATCCTTCACGGACTCGATCGCCTCTCCGAAGATCTTGACTTCTCGCTCCTCGCGCCCGATCCAGACTTCGACCTTGGACGGTACCTGGGGGGCTGGAGCGCGAACTCGCAGCCTTCGGGCTCACAGTCACGGTGACCGCTAAGCCGAAGACCACACGGGGCGCTGTGCGGTCCGCGTTCCTGAAGGCCGGCACACTCGAACACCTGCTCACCATCGGTGGCGTGGCCACTGCAACCCGAAGCATACCGAGCAACCAGACGATCAAGGTGAAGCTCGAGGTGGACCGCGATCCGCCTGGCGGTTTCGACACGCAGACGCACTTTCTGCTTCGGCCCCTCCCCTTCTCGGTGCGCGCCTATGCCCTCCCTGACCTCTTCGCTGGGAAGATGCATGCCATCCTGTTCCGTCGCTGGAAGAAGAGAGTGAAGGGCCGCGATTGGTACGACCTAGTGTGGTTCGCGGCGAACCATCCAGAACTGCACCTCGCCCACCTGGAGCACCGCATGCGGCAGAGCAGCGACTGGACGTCGCACGAAACGCTCGACGCATCAACATTCCAAGACATGCTGACGCAAGCGGTGGCAGCACTCGATGTGGGTCGCGCGGTGCGCGACGTGGAGCCGTTCGTGCGCCACCCGGAGAGTCTTGAGGTATGGTCGCCCGAGTTCTTCCTGCACGTGGCGGGCCGGATCCAGATCGTCTAGATCAGGCGGATAGGGCCCTTCACAGCGCCCTTCACAGCGCCCCCAAAACGCTGGAGAGTCCCCTCTCGGAGACCCTCCACAGTAACCATCACCCGGCCGAACGCGCCGGGCACCCGGATCGCGCTGCTACGGCAGGATCGGCACCGCCGGCGGACGGGATCCGCCTTGCCCCCGCGCCGCCCGAGCGATACTGTGGGAGCCTCGGAAGTATCGTTCGCCCAAAGGAAGACGACCATGGGCACCGAACTACCTCCCACGGGAGGTCACCTCCAATGACAGCGGCACTCAAACTCACACGCCGGCGCCTGCTGGCCATGGTCATCGACGCGATCATCATCGTGATCGCGTACTACGCGACCCTCGCCTTCCGCTTCGCCGGGCGCATCCCCGAGGACATCTCCTTCACGAGCCGCAGTTTCGCGATCTTCGCCGCACTGGCCATCTTCGCGCACCTCGCCGCTAACTGGGTGGGCTCCGTCTACGCCATCGTCAACCGCTACGTGGGCCTGCCCCAAGCGCTGCGCCTGGGCGAAGGGTCGCTCGTGGTGGTGGCCGTGCTCACCCTGATAGCCCTCGGCTGGCCCACCGGACGGCACCTCCTGCCCCTCTCGGTGGTGATCGTGGGCGGCGTGGGCGCTACCGTGGCCATGATCGGCGTGCGCTTCTACGGGCGGGTGTTCCACGAGCGGAGCCTCTCCAACGTGGGTGGCGGCAAGCGACTCCTGCTGGTGGGCTCCGGCCAGGCCGCCGACATGATCGTGCGCGAGATACACCGCAACCCCGCCCTGCGCGTCCACGTGGTGGGTCTGGTGGACGACGACCCGTCCCTGTGGGGCATGCGCCTGCACAACCACCCCGTGCTGGGTGCCGTGGAAGACGTTCCCCGGCTGGTCGCCACGCACGAGGTGAACGAGGTGCTCGTGTGCATCCCCTCAGCTACGCCCGAGCAGATGACCCGCATCTACCGGCAGGCCAAACTCGCGCGGGTGCCCATCAAGACGCTGCCGAACCTCACCGAGCTGGTCGACGGCACCGCGAGCCTCGCCGACGCCCGCGCGCTCGACATCGAAGACCTCCTCGGCCGGCCCAAAGCGCAGACCGACCTGGCCGACATCACCGCCTACCTGCGCGGCCGCCGTGTGCTGGTGACGGGAGCCGGGGGCTCCATCGGCTCCGAACTTGTGCGCCAGATCGCGGGCTTCCTGCCCGCTGAACTGGTGCTGGTCGACCGCGACGAGTCCGCCCTCTACGACCTGCACGAGCAACTCCGGGTGTCGGGCTTCCACGCCTACGCACTGGTGCCGGCGAGCATCCTGGGGCAGGCGAAGATGGAGCAGGTGTTCGCCGAGCATCGCCCTGAGGTGGTGTTCCACGCCGCCGCTTTCAAGCACGTGCCGCTCATGGAGCTCCACCCCGACCAGGCCGTGCTCAACAACGTCAAGGGCACGCTCATGGTGGCCGAGGCGGCGGCGCAGGCGGGGGCGGAACGGTTCGTGAACATCTCCACCGACAAGGCCGTCGACCCGGTGAACGTGATGGGCGCCACAAAGCGGGTGGGCGAGCACGTGCTCCACCACCTGGCCCCGCGCTACCCGAAGACGCGCTTCGTCTCGGTGAGGTTCGGCAACGTGCTCGGCAGCAGGGGCAGCGTGATCCCCATCTTCCGCCGCCAGATCGAGGCGGGCGGGCCGGTCACCATCACCCACCCCGAGATGACCCGCTACTTCATGATGATCGAGGAGGCGGTGCAGTTGGTACTGCAGGCCGCCGCCCTCGACGACCTTCCCAACGACGTCGGCGCCCAGGGCGCCCAGGGACACCACGGCACCCTGATACTCGAGATGGGTGAGCCCGTGCCGATCATGGACCTGGCCCGCAAGATGATCGACCTCATGGCCAACGGCCGCGCCGACGCCATCGACATCGACATCACCGGCCTGCGGCCCGGGGAGAAGCTGCACGAGAACCTGGTGTGCCGCGGCGAGCGCACCTCGCCCACGAAACACCCGCTCATCAGACTGGCCCGCTTCTGCCGGGACGACGCATGCCCCGAGTCGCCCGCCTTACCACCCGGCTTCGCACGCGATCTCGAGAGGTTGATCGCGCTGGCCGAGCGGCACGCCTCCCCGGAGGAACTCGTAGCGGCCCTACAGGCCTGCGTCCCCACCTACGAGCCCTTCGATTGGGACGGCGTGGGCACCTTCCCCGGTGCGCGCCCGGCCCGCGAGGAAGGCGCCGAGGGTGCCGCTCATCGACCGTCCGCCGGTCCGATGGTGCCATTTCCCTTAGAAGATATGGCCCGACAAGGGTTTACACGGGCCGACGGCGTATAGTAGTATCGAGTGGGCCGACGGCTGTCGGACCGTCGGCACTGGGCGTACGAAGCATAGTTACGCCCGTTATTGGGAAGCAGTGTGACCACGAACTGCAGTGTGGTCGCATCATAGGAGAAGGGAGAACTGTATGGCGAAGAAGATGATTTTGACCGTCGCCCTCGCCCTCGTGGTCGTTCTGGCTCTTGGTGGAGTAGCCCTCGCGGCAACCCCCCAGGACATCTACAACGACTTCGCGGACAACGGGAAACTCGACGGGAGCTACAGCAAGGCTGAACTCGAGGCTTACCTGGCCGACGCCACGGTGCACCAGTACGGCGATCCGTACAATCTGGGTGTCCTGGATACGCTGGTGAAGCAGATGCTCGCTTCGAGCACCACGACTACCTTCCCGTTCACCGGTCTTGAGATCGCTCTTATCGCCTTTGGCGCAGTCGCGCTGCTTGGCGGAGGGTTGGTACTGCGCAGGTCGGCTGGCTGATCCACCCTTCTCGCCTAAGCAGGGCCTCCGACAGTCCTGTGGCCGGCAACGGGGGGTTGGCAACGCCGGTGCGGCGCCGCGGCAGTAGAGCATAGCCGGGCTGGAAGCCGCCGTGAATCGGCCCAGGATGGACCGAGAGGCGACTGGAGCCTAGGTCCACGGGAAGCACCGAAGACCCCGTTCCCCTTTGGGGGGCGGGGTCTTCTCTATGGGCGGGACCGGATGACAGCGGCGAGTCGGGGGTCAGTCCTCTTGCCGGGTCAGTCCTTGCGGGAGGGGTACGAGCCGTAGCCGTAGCCACGGTAATGGTAGCCTTTGCCGGCCACCACGCCGGTGGCCACCACGCCGGTGAGACGGGCGTTCGTGCGGCCAAGCACCTTGCGCATCTCGCGGGCCTCGTCGATCGTGGTGTGGTGCATGCGGGCCGAGATCAGGACCCCGTCCACGTGTCCCGCGAGGATGAGCGCGTCGGCCACGAGCAGACACGGGGGCGAATCTACGATCACGTAGTCGGCCACCTCTGACGCCTTGACGAGAAGCTCCGCCATCTTGGCCGACGAGATGAGTTCCGACGGGTTCGGGGGCAGCGGCCCCGAGGTCACACAGTACATGTTCTTCTGGAGCAGGCCGCCCTCGGACTCGTGCCCCCGGCCGCTACGCCGGGCCTCACTCGGCGAGAAGTCGTCCACCCGCACCAGCTGCATGGCTTCGGCCAGTGAGTGGGTGCCGGCCAGCACGTTCGACACGCCCACGTCGTTCCCGAGCTCCAGGTAGCGATGCACCATGGGGCGGCGCAGGTCGGCCTCCACCACGAGCACGCGCAGGCCGGAGAGGGCCAGGCTGAGGCCCAAGTTGATCGTGGTGACCGTCTTCCCCTCTTGCGGAAGGGCGCTGGTCACGAGCAACGTACGCAAGGGGCGATCGACCTCGAAGTACTGCAGGTTGGAGCGCATCGTGCGGAAGGCCTCGAGGATGGGAGAGTCCAGGCTACCGAACCCGACGGAGGCGGTGGAACGCTTGTCGTCGGGATGGGCCCACTTCTTGCCGATGCGGGGCACGTGCGCGATCACGGGCAGGCCGAGTTCGCGGGTGAGCGTCTCCTCGTCTTTGATGCGGCGGTCGAGATACTCGAGCAGGAAGGCGGCGCCCACGCCCAGCACCAGTCCCACCGCCAGGGCAAGGATGCCGTCGCGCAGCGGCTGCGGGTCGAACGGCCCGGTGGGCACGGAAGCCAACTGCGTGAGGATGAATCCCCCACTCTGCAACTCCTCGATCACGGCCAGCTCCTCGAGACGTTGCACGAGGAACACCCCGCGGTTGCTGGCGAGCTCCGACAGGGTGAGGGCGTTCACCTGCTTCTCGACCACCTGGATCGCCAGGCTGATGGCCTTCTTATCGGACTCGGCTTGGTGGGCGACGTACTCGCGGGCGAAGGAGTTGGCCAGGGCGGCCGCTTCGTCGGCCGAGGTGCTCGTGGCGGTGACCCGCACGAGGTCGGCGTTGGTGGCAACCACGGCTTCGACCATACCGCCCAGCTCTTCCGCCGAGAGCGGGGAGTCCAAGGCGTCCTTCACCCGCAGGGCCACCGCTTCGATGTTCACGTTCTGCGCGCTGGTCTCGAGCAGGCGCTTCACGTCCTGCGTCTCGAAGACGCGGCTGCCGAACAGCGTGTTGGTGAGGGTGTTGGGGTCGCGGGTGAGCACCGCTGTGGCGCGGTAGCGCGGCGTCCGTGTGAGCGAGAAGGCCAGGGCTGCCGCCACGACCACGAGCAGGATGGCGGCGACCACCCACTTCCGCTCTCGAAGGACGCGGAGGTAGTCCGCTAGCTCGACGGGCTCCTCGGTGTCGGTGTAGGTGGTCTCAGGCGTTTCCATCCGGCCACACGATACACGCTGAACCCCCTGCTACTCAAGGGCCAGGGTGCGGAGGCGGCCCGCACCACGAACCAGGGGTTCAGAAGCTGCTCGCGGTTGTAGCGGAGGGGGCCTCCGTCGGCGAAGGCGAGGGGCCCTCCGGTGGGCGCCCCGCCGCGCAGCACCACACGCACCTCGCCGCCCGCAGCCTCCACGACCGCTTGGCCTGCGGCGGTGTCCCACTCCATGGTGGGGCCCAGGCGCGGATAGAGATCGGCGCGCCCTTCGGCGACCAAGCAGAGCTTCAGTGAGCTTCCGGCCGACACCCGCTCGGCCACCCACAGGCCCTCCAGGTACTGTTCCAGCTCGGGTGAGGGGTGGGAGCGGCTCTGCACCACCGCGAGCCCCTCGGCGGGGGGCGTGGAGCGAACGGTAATGGGCCGGGGTTCCTCGCCCGCCTCCTGCACGAAGGCGCCCAGGCCCCGCCCGCCCGCATAGAGCCGGTCGAGGGCGGGAGCGTACACCGCACCGGCCACCGGCGCGCCCTCCTCGATGAGGGCCACGTTCACGGTGAACTCGTCGAGTCCCTTGACGAACTCCTTCGTGCCGTCGAGAGGGTCCACCAGCCACAGCCGGCTCCAGGCGCGCCGCTCTTCGTAGGGGATCTCGCGACCCTCCTCGGAGAGCACGGGGATGCCTGGGAAGCGCGCCTCGAGCCCGGCGGCCAGCACGCGGTGCGACTCGCGGTCGGCGAGAGTGAGGGGCGAGCCGTCGGCCTTGTCGACGGCCTCGAGGGCGGCGTCGCCCGCGCGATACACCTGCATGATGGCCGCGCCGGCCTCGCGCACCAGGGCGCACAGCTGCATGAGTCCGGTCAGATCCATCGTGCGCCTCGTTTCCCAGGCCGGGCGCCGCGGAGGCGGCACCGGCTCGTGTCTCGTGTGTATCTCTCGTGTCTCGGCGTGCGACGGTGGCCCTATGCGGCCGCGAGCGGGAGCCGCGCGACGATGTCGCAGAGCCTACCACGGCGACCGGAGCCAAGCGGCGACCTGAGCCTGCCACGTTGAGCGGAGCCAAACGATGAGCGGAGCCGCTTCCTCCGCCTCGAACCACTCACACGATGGGCGTCGCACTGATACCATCCCCCGGGTGTCGTTGTCGTGTGGTGTGCCTATCGGGAGGGCGGGGTGTCGTTCCACGCAGTGCTGACGGTGGCTGTGGTGGTGGCCATGATCGCGGCGTTGGTGCTCGAGCTGATCGAGCCCGACGCCGTCGTGTTCACCGGGCTCACCGTGCTCTTGGTGGGCGGGGTGCTCACCCCCAAGGAGGCGCTGTCCGGCTTCGCCAACGAGGGCATGCTCACCGTGGCCGTGCTCTTCATCGTGGCCCACGCCGCCCGCTCCTCTGGGTCGCTCACGCTACTCGCCAACCGCACCATGGGCCGGAGCGCCGGCGGGCCACGTTCGGTGCTGCGCATGATGGGCCCGGTGGCGGGCGTGTCGGCGTTCCTCAACAACACGCCCATCGTCGCCATGTTCACTCCCACCATCCGCGACTGGGCGCTCAAACGCGGCCTCGCGCCCTCGAAGTTCCTCATACCGCTCTCCTACGCCGCCATCTTCGGGGGTACCTGCACGCTCATCGGCACGAGCACGAACCTCGTGGTGAGTGGCATGCTGCTGGAGGCCACGGGGAGCCCCCTCGGCATGTTCACGCAGGCCTGGGTGGGCATACCGGCCGCCATGGTAGGCGTAGCGTTCATGGCCACCCTCGGCTACCGCCTCCTCCCTACCCGCAAGGACCCCGCCGAGGAGTTCGCCAGCGGCGGGCGCGAATACGTCTTCGAGTTCCGCGTGCCCGAAGGTAGCAGCGTCGAAGGGAAGACCGTGGAGGAAGCGGGTCTGCGGCAACTGCGCTTCGTGTACCTCACCGAGCTCGCGCGGGCGGGCGGCGCCGGGCAGACCTTCTCCCCCGTGCACCCCGGGGAGAAGCTCATGGGAGGCGACCGCCTGGTCTTCGCCGGCTCGGCGGCGAGCGCCGTGGAGCTGCAGGAGCTGAAAGGACTCGAGTCGATGCACGACGCGGAACACCTGGATCACGTGCGCGACCGCGGCCACGGCCGCGTCGTCGAGGCCGTGGTCTCGAGCTCCTCGCCCATGCTCGGCAAGACCATCCGCGAGGGCGATTTCCGCGCCCGCTACGACGCTGCCGTGCTGGCCGTGCACCGCCGCGGCCACGAGATCACCTCCGGCTTGGGCCAGCTCCGGCTGCGCCCCGGCGACACACTGCTCCTGCTCAGCGGCGACGACTTCCTGAAGCGCTGGAACCAGGCGCGCGACTTCTACATGGTGAGCAAGGTGGCCGATCTGCAGGCCTTCGACCGCCGCAAGGCCACCATCTCGCTCGTTGCCCTCGGCGGCATGATCCTGCTGGCCGCGACGGGTGTCTTGGACATCCTGCCCGCCGCCATCCTCGCCGCCGTCGTGCTCGTGCTCACCCGCACGGTGACGGTGGTGGAAGCGCGGCGCTCGCTCGAGATCAACGTGCTCGTGGTGATCGCCGCCGCGCTCGGCATCAGCAAGGCGCTCGAGAAGACCGGGGTGGCGAGCGCCGTGGCCGGCGCGCTCATCGGGGCGGTCGAGCAGTTCGGCTTCGTGGCGCTCATCGCGGCCGTGTACCTGGTGACCACCTTCTTCACCGAGATCATCACCAACAACGCCGCGGCGGCCATCATCTTCCCCATTGCCATGGCCACCGCCGCCCAGACCGGCGCCGACCCCCTGCCCTTCGCCGTCACCGTGGCCATCGCGGCCTCCGCGAGCTTCGCCACTCCCATCGGCTACGCGACCAACCTCATGGTCTACGGTCCAGGCGGCTACCGCTTCACCGACTTCGTGAAGGTGGGCGTCCCCTTGAACCTGCTCTTCTTCGTGGCCACCATTGTCGTGGTGCCGCTGGTCTGGGGGCCGTGACCCGACGGCTGATACAATGGGGCCCATGGCAACCGAGTCGAAGAACGTCGTCTGGCAAAGCTACAGCGTCGACAAGACGAAGCGCCGCACCCTCAACGGGCACACCTCATTGCTGGTGTGGTTCACCGGGCTCTCCGGGTCGGGCAAGAGCACCATCGCACGCGAGGTCGAGGCCCGCCTGCACGAGCGTGGCGTGCGCACCTACGTGCTCGACGGCGACAACATCCGCCACGGCCTGAACGCCGATCTTGGCTTCTCCGACGACGACCGCCGCGAGAACATCCGCCGCATCGGCGAGGTGGCCAAGCTGTTGGTGGACGCCGGGGTCGTAGTGCTCTCGGCCTTCATCTCCCCCTTCAGGGAAGACCGCGAGGTCGTCCGCCGGCTCTTCGAGCCGGGCGAGTACGTCGAGGTGTATGTGTCGTGCGGGCTGGACGAGTGCCGGCAGCGCGACCCGAAAGGCCTGTACGAGAAGGCGTTCGCGGGTGAGATAGCGGAGTTCACGGGGGTGAGCAGCCCCTACGAGGAACCACTGGAGGCGGAGCTGGTGTTGGATACAGGGAGGGAATCGGTGGAGGAGTCTACGGACCGCGTGCTCGCGCGGCTGGGCCTGTGAGCGGGGCCGCGGCCGTGCCGGGCGGCGCCACGATGGAGCGCGGTGCCCTACCCGCGCACCTCAAGAAGCTCGAGAACACCTCGGTGCACATCATGCGCGAGGCCTACGCGAACTTCTCGAACCTCTGCATGCTCTGGTCCATCGGCAAGGACAGCACGGTGCTCCTCTGGTTGGCGCGCAAGGCCTTCCTGGGCCACGTGCCCTTCCCCCTGGTGCACATCGACACCTCGTACAAGATCCGCGAGATGATCGAGTACCGCGACCGCTTCACGCGCGAGTGGGGCCTGCTCATGGTGTACGGGCAGAACCGCCAGGCGCTCGACGCCAAGCAGACCTACCCCGACGGCGCCATCGACCGCATCGCCTGCTGCACGAGCCTGAAGACCGAGGCGCTCAAGCACACGCTCGACGGCAGCTGGCCGCGCTACCGCTTCAACCACGAGCTCGACCGCTACGAGGTCGACCCGAACAAGGAGCCGTACAACGGCGTGATCGTGGGCGCCCGCTCCGACGAAGAGGGCTCGCGCAGCAAGGAGCGCTACTTCTCGGCCCGCGACCGGGCTTCAAACTGGGACATCGCCGAGCAGCCGCCCGAGTTCTGGAGCTACTACAAGACCGACTTCGCCCCCGGCACCCACGTGCGCGTGCACCCATTGCTCGACTGGACCGAGCTGAACATCTGGGAGTACATCAAGTACGAGAGCATCCCCACCGTCTCGCTCTACTACGACCGGGGCGACGGCACGCGCTTCCGCTCGCTGGGTTGCGAGCCGTGCACGGACCCGATCGAGTCCGACGCCCGCAACGTGGAAGACATCATCGAGGAGCTCAGCAGTGGCCGGCTGAAGAACGTGGCCGAGCGCTCTGGGCGGGCCCAGGACAAGGACGACGGCGGCGGACTTGAGACCCTGCGCCGCGACGGGTACATGTAGATGAAGGACGACGCGATGACCGACACGATCGCCGGGAGCGCGGTATCCGGCGCCGCCTCAGGCGCGGGCGCCCCGGATGTCGCGACGGGGGCCGCCGCCGGCCTCGCTGCCACCGCCGCGAGCGCCGCCTCAGGCGCGGGCGTCGCGATCGGCCCCGACTCCACGGCCATGAGCATCGTGATCGTGGGCCATGTGGACCACGGGAAGTCCACGGTGATCGGGCGCCTGCTGGCCGACACGAACAGCCTGCCCGACGGCAAGCTGCAGCAGGTGAAAGACCTGTGCGTGCGCACCTCGAAACCTTTCGAATACGCCTTCCTGCTCGACGCCCTCAAAGACGAGCAGGCCCAGGGCATCACCATCGACTCCGCCCGGGTGTTCTTCAAGAGCGCCCTGCGCCACTACATCATCATCGACGCTCCGGGCCACATCGAGTTCCTCAAGAACATGATCACCGGCGCCGCCCGGGCCGAGGCCGCCCTGCTCGTCATCGACGCCCAGGAGGGGGTGCGCGAGAACTCCCGCCGCCACGGCTACATGCTCTCCATGCTCGGCATCGACCAGGTGGCCGTGCTCGTGAACAAGATGGACCTCGTCGGCTACAGCGAGGAGCGCTTCCACGAGATCCGCGACGAGTACACCGCCTTCCTCGAAGACCTGGGCGTGGAGCCCGCCGCCTTCGTCCCGGTGAGCGGCGTGGAGGGCGAGAACATCGCCGCCCCCGGCGCCCTCATGCCCTGGTACGACGGGCCCACCGTGCTCCAGGTGCTCGACGGCTTCGGTGAGGTGTACGCCGACCTCGAACTGCCCTTCCGCATGCCGGTGCAAGACGTGTATAAGTTCACCCGCTTCGGCGACTCCCGCCGTATCGTGGTGGGCACCGTTGCGGCCGGCAGCATCGCCGTGGGCGACGAGGTGGTGTTCTACCCCTCGGGCAAGAAGTCCGAGGTGGCCTCGATCGAGACCTTCCCGGCACTTCCGGAAGGCGGGACGGCCCCTGCGGTTCTCCCCACCGACGCCGTCGGCTTCACCCTCACGGAACAACTCTACGTGAACCGAGGTCAGCTGGCCTGTCGTGCCGACCAACCCTCGCCCCGCATAGCCACCCGGCTGCGCGCCAGCGTGTTCTGGTTGGCCCGGGAAGCGATGACCAAGCAGAAGGAGTACCTGCTGCGCGTGGGCACCACGAGGGTGCCGGTGTGGCTGGAAGAGATCACCCGTGTGATCGACGCCTCCACGCTGGCCGCCATCCCCGACGCCGACCGCATCGGCCGGCACGACGTGGCCGAGTGCGTGCTGCGCTGCGAGTTGCCCGTGGCCTTCGACATCGGCGCCGAGCTCACCGAGACCAGCCGCTTCGTGCTGATCGACGACTACGAGATCAGCGGCGGCGGCATCGTGCAGGACACCCTACTCGACGACCAAGCCTGGGTGCGCGACACGGTACTCCTGCGGAACGTCAAGTGGGAGCGCGGCAGCATCTCGGCGGAAGAGCGCAGCCGCAAGTACGGGCAGAAGCCTGCGCTGGTGCTCTTCACTGGTTCGGCGAACTCGCGCAAGAAGGACCTGGCCAAGGCCCTCGAGCGGGAACTCTTCGCCCAGGGCCGCTCCACCTACTACCTGGGCATCGGGAGCGTGGTGTACGGCATCGATGCCGACCTCAAGCAGCGGGCGCCCGACAGCCTGCACCAGAATCGCGAGGAGCACCTTCGACGCTTCGCCGAAGCGGCGCACCTGTTCCTCGACTCCGGCCTGATCCTTGTGGCCTCGGCCATCGACATCGGCGAAAGCGATCTAGCCGTGCTCACGGCCGTACTCGACGGCGCCGAGATCGTCGTCGTGGGCGTGGGAGACAAGGACGCCGCGCGCGAGTTCGCCCACCTCCACGTTCCCGAGGCTGAAGAAGCCGGCGACACCGACATCCACGTGATGCGCACCTGCGCGCTTCTGGAGCAGCGCGGCGTTGTGCCGCGGGGCTGAGGTCGCCCGGTGTTGAAGTATCCACATACGTGCGTAGCCTTCAATAACGGGCAACACGAACTTGCTCGTGATAACTCCATCGTGGTCGAATGGCTGACCTTCACCTCGCCGGAATGCCTGGGCCGGGACCAAGGAGAGTGACATGACGAGAGGAACCCTTCTCGACCACTGGTACCCAGAAACCGAGGATGGCGTTCGTTTTCGTGATGGGACCATGCCGTTCTACTCGTGGCTCAAAGAGAGCACGCCAGACCCCGGAAGATCTCGCGTTCTCAATCTTGGCGCTGGTCCGGGCACGGAACCAGCCAGAGCCATCCGGGGATTCTTCGGGGAGGTCGTTGGCCTCGACGTGGACCCAGCGGTTCTGGAGAATCCCGACGTTGATCAGGCATTCGTATACGACGGGTTACGATTCCCGTTTGAAGACGAGACATACGATGTTTGCGTGAGCGACTGGACGATGGAGCACATTGAGAGGCCGACAACCGTGTTGGCCGAGATATTTCGAGTCCTGAAGTCTGGTGGTCTTCTTACCTTCCGTACGCCCAACAAGTACCACTACGTCACTATCGGCGCGCGGATCATTCCGGACCGTTTTCACATCGTGGCCAATAGGATGCGGTTGCTTGAAGGGCCGGCATCCCTACCGCATGAAACCTACTACAGGCTCAACTCCAGAGGACTGATCAGTTCGGAGCTAGGCAAACAGGGGTTTGTTGAAGTAGAAGCGCGCATGGTGGAATCGTATCCGTCATACCTGCTATTCAATCGCAGATTGTTTGCTCTCGGCACTCTCTATGAGCGGTTCGTAAACGCTTCTCCGACTCTGGCTTGGCTCCGTCACACGATACTCATCAAAGCGAGAAAGCCCTAGCCGATCTTGGTCAACTCCTGGGTCACGGCTCACCGCGTCTAAAAAGGAAATCCGCTTGAATGGTCCGACCTGAGCGGTCGAGCGTCGGATTGAAGACCCCCGCGTTCATGTAGCCCCTCAGGGCCAGCCAGTCAATTACCTCTCCGGCCAACGCTTGTCCTTCATAGAGTTCCACAAACGAACACTCACAGTACACCCAATCAAACAGGGGAAGCAGGGACTCGCAACCGCGCAACGCCTCGAGCTCGAAGCCTTGTACGTCCAGCTTCAACATGGCCGGCGTACGGATGTCATCTTCGCTCACGAAGCTGCCAAGGGGGGCGGTGCGTACAGTCAGGGTGCCGGCGCTTTCTGTGCCCGGGAAGATTTCGCTTTGGAGCTGGGAGATGGGCAACAGGGAGGAGGAGTCATCGTGCGCTGACACGTTGATTGTTCTATTCTCAGACTGGGGTCCTATCGCTGCCTCGTGCAGCACGACTCCCGAATCCTCGCCGAAGACCGCTCGAAACACTCTCGCCGGTCCCGGTAGCGGTTCGAAGGATATCACGGAGGCATCAGGGAAGCAGTGTCGGGCCACGAGGGCGAACTGGCCGCGGTTGGCACCGATATCGATGACCGTTTGGCAGGCGATTCTCCCGAACACGGGCAGATGCTCGACGCCGGCCACGGCACCGTGCGACATCGCCCGCAGCCAAAGGCCGTCCCTCGCTGAGACGATGGCCAATAGCTTCCGCGCGGCACGGACGATCGGTGGATAATCCAGTCGCGCGCCAGAATGTGGGTTCAAAGTGAATCCCATTTCCCGGTAACTGGGGGATTGCAGTCACCACACGGTCGACAAAGCGACCGCAGACGCCGTGTGCGAATGCCGCGTCCGATCGATGTTGTCGGTGTTCTCATGGGGTGCAACCGGCGGCGGGTGTAGTAGGGGAATCGAAGACCGACCGACAACTCGTGAACGCTGTGCGGCGAAAGCACCACCTCTGAGCAGCCCACGACCCCTGTGCCAACTCGCGACGATTCATCATGTGCATTCATACCTCCGACCGGGTCGAGATTGAGCCGGCCACATGATACTTGCCCGTACCGGTCATTTCATGCAGTAGGTCCTGCCATCGGGCGGCGCTTGAGGCGTACGTCTCCCGATAGCGCTGTGAAGCAGCGCGTCCAGTCGCCTCGAACAGGCCAGGAGAGGTATCCCAATCCACGATCTGCGCCATTGCAGACGGAACGAACGGTTCGGCCGGATCTATCAATCGACCCGATTCCCACCCGACGATCTCCGATATGCAGCCGCGACTGTAGGCGATGACAGGTATTCCACGGCACATAGCTTCATGAATCGTCATTGGTTCGGCCTCATTGGCGTACCGTGTCGGAAAGACCAGTACGTCGATAGAAGCGAAGAACGACTCTTTCTCCTCGCCATACTTAGGCCCCTGATATTCGATCCTCGAGAGGCCCGCGAGCTGTTGAATGACACGGCGCTCCGTCTCAGTATCCTGGAATGGGCCGGCCAACAGGGCCTGCACCTGCAGGCCGGCCGCCTCGACGGCAGCGACCAACTCGATGAAATCGAACACGCCCTTTTCGGCCGAGATATTGCCGAGGAAACCGAGCGTCTTCAGCCGGTCTCTTGTGCGCTGCGCACTCGCCTGCTGTGAGGGCAGGTGCAGGGCATTGGAGACCGGAATGGCCCGCCTCGCTCTCGGATAGTTCTGCTGAAGGCTCGCTGCCATTCCCGGTGAAAGAGTGATGTGCGTAGCCGAAGAGCCGGCGATCGCGGAAAGAAACGCTGTCAGGCGGCGGCGGCGGTCAAGATAGGAGTAGGCGTGATGGTGCAGGTACACCGGCATCCTTCGGAGCCGTGCGGCCAGTAGAAAGGCGATCTCATACGCCTGGCCAGGTCCACCGGAGATGCTCATGTACAGTTTGCAGCCCGGCGCCTGGCGCGCGGCGACCAGGTATCCAAGCCTCCGTAGTACCCTTGGCAACCGGCCGAGGCGGGCGAGCAACGAGCGGTCTTGACTGCGCGCCGCAACATCGAGAACCAAGACCTCTACGCCGGCCCGTTCGAAGAGTTCACGCACGGCCGCATTCACTACCGCCATGCCATGCACCGGCGGGGGGAATGCGCCGACCATGACCATCTCTGACGCTTTCGGAGTTCCGAACCGGCCGTTGCGCGGCGGATGCTCTTCATTGCTCACCAGCTTGTTCATGTGTTGGCAATGCCCCTTGGTTGGAGTGTGTTTGCGTTCTCGAGCCGACGAAACCAACTGAGGGCCGCACGACGTATCAACTGAAGTTGAGGCGCCTCGATGTCCGCGAAAAGAGTCCTTCTGTATTCTTCACGCTCCTTCAGTTCGCGCTGGCTTCTATGCACGCTGTAGCTGGCCCGCAGGTCACCAATGCGTTCGCGCGTCAGTTCATCCACGAGAGCGTGAATCCGCGCGGGGCTGTGCGTCCTAGGCTCAGGCACGCCGAAAGAAGTGCCGAATCTCTGATTCAGCGCGCCCACAACGCCTTCAAGGTCATTCGTGGCTTGGGAGAAACTCACCAGGAGAAACCGCGCGCGGTAGGAGAAGACCTCAGAGTAGAACGAGACGTACTCAGAGTACGCAAGGAACAGATCAGTGCTACGTGGCTCCTGCATCAATCTCGAAATCACTGCATCGTCGGGACAACGGTACAACACGACGGTTGGTATTTGCCATTCGACCGCACGTTTGACCTGAGCGGAGGCGTGGGTGTGGTGGCCAATCGAGGCTGAATCGCCAAGAAGCAGCAAGAAGGCAGCTTCCGTCCAAGAGTTCGCAGATCGCGGGTAGCCCTCAACAACTAGAGCGGACGACCGAGTCACAAGCCCGGACGATCGGCGCGAGAAACCGACCAGCGAGAAGTAGATGCGCGGGTATTTGGCGCAGACGTTCCGCAGTCTCCGACGAAACCGGAGCAAGGTGGGCGACCACAGAGCGAGCGAACGGCCGGTCGATTCGGCGAAACTCACGCCCGTGTTCTGAGCTTTCACTCTCGCCCTGTCGCCTCTCGCCTCTGTCATCGGCCGCCTCTCCTGGTTGGTGCCGTGCGGCTCTGCTCTGTGTCAGTACCTCCACCAAGGCGTCCCCGAGTGCATCTAGGGCAGCTGAAACCCACGGGCCAGCACAGTCTCACCACGTAGCCTTCCCGGCCGATGGTTCTCGTATCCCTCCGGGCGGACACCAGAGACCGACGCCGTCAGGGAAGACTGGGGATCTGAGGTCTCTGATCATCAGCGCCCCCAACGAACGAGGCCGGTCCCGATGTCACGCGAACTCCGTTTAGACCGCCTTACTATGGAGTAAGCAGGAGCGAACGTGGCCTGCAAAGCCCATAGTGCCTGAAGCGGCGACAAGCCGTGTGTGGCCCCCGGGCCTATGCCTCTGTAGCCAAGTGACGACATCTCAGCCGACGCGATCGCCTCAATCGTCGCTCCTTCGACCGGGCGCAGACCACGTCTCCATTTTCCGATGTTGGACGAGTCGATGGGGGACGAAGCGCGCGTCTTCCATGGCTCTCGCGCCGAATCGTAGTTCGGCCCAGCAGTTTCGTAAAACCTCAGAAGCTGGTCCTCAAACGGGATGCCAACAAAGGACGTGACCAGCCTTATGGTCTCCTCCGGTCTGGCGACAAGATCTTCATAGCGTACCAAGAGCCATTCCGACCTAGAAGCGGAAAGCGCTTTCCTGGTCGTCATCCGCCACTGGCGAGCAAGCACGACTGGGTTCCTGACTCCCCAGGGGACTCCCTTGTGCGAGAGGAACACGTCCCGGGGGTCCCGAACTACGATGATCACCTTGGCGTTCGGAAAGATCGCCATGATTGGATCCAGGTAACAGATGTGTCCGGGCGTCTTTTCGGTCCAATACAGCTTTCCTTCCTGTTGAGCATATAGGGAGAGTATGCGGTCAAGGAACAGGCCATGCGAACCAGACCTTCCGGCTTCGGCCGCGAGGAGGTCTTTCTCAGATCCCGACAAACCAAGACTGTCGAAGTGCCACGTGTCAAGGTATGCGCGTGCAAGATGCTCGAATGTGCTGCGCGCCAAGAAAGACCTCGGTGGGATGGTCTTCTTCCAAAACAAATCAAAGTAGTGAGTTTCTGGGGGCACGGCAACCTCGCGCGAGGCGTTGAGAATCATAGCCAATAGCGTGGTGCCAGAGCGCTGCATTCCCACGATGAAAGCTGGGCGAGGATTCATCGGCCCATCGCCTTGTGGAGGAAGAAGCCCCGGATGAAACGGATTCCGAAATCGAGTCCCTCGGTCATCATTGAGCTCGTGTTCGTGTCAGCCAGTGGCCACGTGTTGTCTCGCTGTTCACCGGGACTTCCAGCCAAGAAGCAAGACTAGAAGGAAGACCCCACCCAGCTCGGGAGACAACAAAGTCAGGTAGAAAGAAGAGTAGAAGAGAGCAACGATGCCTGCTGCGAGTACTGGACGAGTGCCCTCCATGTCGAGGTGCTTCGCGGGCCGAAAGACAGCGATCAGATTGAGCAGCAGCCAGCTAACACCCGACACGGCGCCCATCTCAGCGAAGATCTTGACTGGATAGTTATGCACGGGGTACTGCCACCAGAAAGGCACCATGTCGCTGAACTGGGAGAGCACGTGGCGCGTCGACTCAAAGCCCAAACCCCAAATAGGATTCTCTAGTCCAATTAGCACGCCTACTCGAATCAACTCTATTCGAAAAGCAAGGGCATTGACATTCGCGCGGACCGTTTCATCTGTCGCTACCAACCCCGTAAACCTCGCGTACAGACCCGCCAAATAGACATCGAAGTAGAAATACGCCACTAACATAGCCCCTGCAGCGACAACGACCATCAGAGCAACTCTATAGATATAGCTGCTAATACCGCGGCGTACCAGCTCTCCAAGTTGTAACCAGTAGCTTCCGTAATAGATGACAACTACTATGCCAACAGCTATGAGACTACCTCGCGCAACAGTCATCAGTATAGCTAGTACGCCGATAGCTAGCGCGAAGTAGCTTAGAGACTTCCTATACCCGCGGTCTATGTTGTAAAGAATGAAGGGGAGCATTAGAGCGATGAATGTACCCACAGCGTTTGAGCTAGCCAAAGTTCCTGTAGCTCGTCGTACTTCCTCACCTCCCCATTCCTGCACGAGTATAAGGTTGGGATCTCCGAAGTAGTTCTTAACATTCCCGAAAGAAGTACCGAACACCGTTTGAATGACTATAAGTACTGATTCCAGCACAACAAGCGGCCCTGCAGCCACAGATAATGCTTGAAGTATATCCTCGCGCGATAGTACGACAGCTCCTAAGAGGAGGAACAGTACCTGTGTAACGAATAGCGATAAGTGCGGCCACGAGATTTCCGCACTTTGAAGCACAAGTAGTTGCAGCAAGGCTACGAATAGTATGCCTAATAACATACCAAGTACGGATAGTCTAACGTCTACACGTAACTGCCGATGGAGAAGTAAGAGGAAGGTAAGCAACACAAGTGAAGCCTGCCAGGGTACGAAGAGGAAGTCCCGAAAGACATAGGCCAGGGGAAGGACCACGCTAACGACCAGAACCCAGAGACAGACGAGCGTAGAGAGGTTTCCCGAGACCTTGATGGACATCTGCCTACTGTTGCGTTCTCGAATGTACACGATTACGCTGCTAACGGTTTCCCGGTGTGAGCCCAGCGGAAGGGCTGGCCCCTTCGCTCGAGTAGACGCGGATGTACTCCATGATCTGGCGTACGAGGTCGGCCTTGGAGTGCCAGACGGCGTCTTTCAGGACATCGCGGCTGTAGGTGTTGAACCAGATCTCCACCTGATACAGCCCGGAGGCGTAGGTGGGAGTGCGGTGTAGGGTGAGGCGTCGGCGCCGGTCCACCCAGGCCATGACCTCCTTCTGCTTTTGCACGCTCAGGTTGTCCAGGGTCACGTGCAGGTGCTTTCCGGGATGAGCCCCGTAGAGAGATTCGAGGAAGAGCAGGAAGGTCTCGTGGTCGTTTCTGTCCGCGCAAGTCCCGAGACTCCCCCTGAGTGCACAGTTGGCGCGGCCAAAAGGCAGGTGGTCCCGCGCCTCGTAGAGGTGGCCGCCACGCGCCGGGTAGAGCCCGCCTGCGTGTGCAGCTCCGGTTGCGTGCGGTCGAGCGCACGGGTACTCCAGCGGGTCATCCCATCAGCGGGTTTGCTGCTCGCGAGCGCCACCACGGCGAGAAAGGCCTCCGCTCCGATGCTCGGGGCCGGCCCGCCCGCGGCCGGTCGAGCAGGCCCGTCCAGACCCCTCCCCAGGAAGCGCTCGCGCCACTTGGAGGCGGTTTGGGGACTCAGGCCCGTCTCGTGGCTGATCCTGGCCACACTCCCTCCGACGGCCGAGAGCAGGATGACCTTCGCCCGCTCACAGAGACGGCGCTCTCCCTTGCGAGAACCGACCCACATACGCAGGGTGGCTTCACCCTCCGCAGAAAGCTCGACGCGGTAGCGTCGACCCTTGGCCAAGGCACACCTCCCGGTCTTGATCTGAGGGCACCACTCCATCATGTTGCTTCGCGAACGCGACACCGGCTGGCATTCCCCTGCTCCTCGCGCGCCAGGTTGGCAGGCGCTGGTGAGGCCTCCGTATTGCATGCGGAAGCGCCCGCCCTGCTTGTGGGTGTCGCCGTAGAGGTTCTGCTTGGCCGCGGTCAACATGATCACCGCGGGGCTTTCGCGCTTGGCGAAGGTGCGCGTGGCCGAGGGGGCGGTGAGCTTGCCATCCCGCCGTGGTCGGCGGCAAACACGAGGGTGACGACGGTCGGGGCGTTCATGCGGGGAAGCATATCAGACAGTGCGTCTGCCATGCACCACAGCCACGCCTACCTTGAGCGGGCTGGGCTGTTGACTCGCGCCGCGCACATCAAGACCAAGGCCTTCGGCGGTGGGCAGACGGGATGTCCACAGTGATTCGCGCCGCCGCGAAACGCGGTAGGCGCCCTTGCCCACCAGTCGGGGTACTAAGGGCCTGTTGATTTTCAAGTGTGGGGTTCGATCGTGTAGTTCCACTCGGGGTGGAAGGGGTCGCCGTGGAGTCGGACGGCGGCGAGCTGTTGGTCGCTGACGGCGATCTTGCTGGGGTAGGTGCGCTCGTCGAGTCGGGCGTAGACCTTGAGGCCGGTGCGGGTGCTGGTGGCGGCGATCAGGCTGACGATGACCCGGGTGCTGAGCAGCGGCTTGCCACGCCAGTTCTGGGTGATGAAGCTGAAGAGGCGGTGCTCGATCCTGTTCCACTTGCTGGTGCCGGGCGGCAGGTGGCAGACGTGGATCTGAAGGCCGGTGTGGTCGGCGAGGCGCTGCAGCTCGGTCTTCCACAGCCGGGTGCGGTAGCCGTTGCTGCCGCCGCAGTCAGCGGTGATCGTCAGGCTCGTAGCCTCGGGATAGCGGCTGTGACCGAGGTGCTCCCACCAGCCCTGGATGCTCGCGACGGCGAACTGGGCGGTGTCGTGGTCGATGCCGACGTTCACCCAGCCTTCGTCGGCGGCCAGGTCGTAGATGCCGTAGGGGATGGCCTTGCCCAGCTCGGGGTCTTTGAAGTCGTGCACCCGGACCGGGACGGGGGAGCGCTTGGGGCGCAACTCGCGGCCGCCGTTCTTGAAGTCTCCGACGAGCTCCTTCTTCTTGGTGTCGACCGAGATCACGGGCTGGCCGGCGTCCAGCGCCGCCTCGACCGTCTGGTTGATGTGCCGGAACTGCGCGTCGCGGTCGGGGTGCGCGGAGCCCTCGCGGGTCTTGGCGTTGGCCTGCAGGCTGTATCCCAGACCACGCAGCAGCTTGGCGACGGTCGTGAAGTGCGCCCGGTGCCCCAGCTCGGCCAACCCGTCGGCGAGCTTGCGCACGCTCTTGGCCGTCCAGCGCAGCGGCAGCTCGGGGTCGCCGCGGCTGTCGGTGTCGACCAGGCGCTCGAGATCCTCGAGCAGCGTCGGATCCGTCTCCGTGAGCGGCTTGCGCCCCCCACCCGGCCGACGCACCCTGCCAGGCCCAAGACTGTGGCCGGCCTCCAGCTCCCGCACCCCCCGCCGGATCGTCTCCTCCGAGATGCCGCTCGCGCGCGCCACGGCCGCGATCCCGCCACGGCCGGCCGAGCGCGCCTCCGCCGCCGCCCACAAGCGGCGCCGACGCTCATCAAGCTCGCCCGCCAGCGCCCGAAACCGCTCACCGATCGCCGCCTCGTCGACCATACCCCCGACATTCGCGGTAACCCACCAAAACCCTTCTCTTGTTCATCTACGGGCCCTAAGCCCGGATCCACCGGTCCAAACCGCAACAATCAGGTAGCAGATAACTGACAAGTGGTAACCGTTCAGCCCCCCGCGAAAATCAGGCGAGCAGGGGGATGGGGTCCCCCCGGATGCTGGCGCTGAGGACGTCGGTGAGGTAGGCAAAGAGCGAGCGCCGCTGCAGGCGGCAGGTAACTGAAGCCGACAACAGCCGCTCGATGGTGCGTTCCCCCTGATGGGACTGGCTGCCGAGCGAGAGCTTGCGGTAGATGACCGCCCCACGCAGGCCGCGCTCGGCGCGGTTGTTGGTGGGCTCGACGCCGGGGACGGTCGTGAAGGTCCACAGAGCCGGCCAGCGCTTGAGCAGGTTGTTGGCGAAGATCCGGTGGCGCTTGGTCTTCGCGCTCTTCTGCGCCGCTCGTTCGAGTAGCGCCCTGAGGTCCTCCTTCACCGGGCCGATCTGCTCCAGCAGGTGGCTGCGGTCACCGTCCCGCCGGAACTCCTCCGGAGACCCCAAACATCCGTCCCGCGATCTCAAGCCCCGCTAGGCCGAACTCCTTCTGGGCGGCCAGACCCTGGCTGTGGGCGGTGAAGTCGCGGATGAGATGCCCAACAGAGTTGGCGCCGCTCCGGGTCGAGGTAGTCGTAGGCCCACCAGCGGTCCGAGCAGGCGATGCCGGAGAAGTCGGGGCCGAGCAGCGCTTCGGCCTCGCGCCGGTGACGATCGGCGGCGATACGGAAGACGGCCGCCCGGGCACTGAGCGCTCCCCAGAGCGAGCGCCGCTCGCCAGCGGTACGCCAGCCGGTCTCGTCGATGTTGAGGGCCCGGGCGTCACGAACGTGGCGGAGCAGCCCATCGTGGGGCTCGGCGAGCGCTTCTCCGGCGCGGCTTATGATCGCGTCGACGGCCCCGGTCGAGAGCTCAGTCCCGAACAGCTCGCGCAGAAGTTCAACCGTGTCGCGTCGGGAGACGCGGTTACGGACCGCGAGGGTGGCCACGGCCGCCTGCAGGCGTGGGCCGAAAGCTCCCCGGGGAACGTCGGTGGGCAGCTCGGCCCGTGTCTCTTGTGCGCATTGCGGGCAGCGTAGCCGGTGCAGACGGTGCTCGGTCACCGTGACGGCGATCGAGGGCAGCTCGCAGAGCTGGTGACGATAGACCGGAGCGGCATCGGCCCGCTCCCCGGTGAGGAACGCGTGCCCGCACTGGGTGCAGTGCTGGGGCCAGTGGTCGTGCACCTCGTCCACCCGCTCGAGGGGAAGTAGCTTGCGGTTCTTGCCTTGGTGTCCGGGTTGGCCGCCCTGGCTGCGGCCCGACTGGGGCTTCTGCGGGCGGCGCGGCGCTGAGGGCGGATCTTGGGACGGGGGAAGGGAGGAGTTGTGCGAGTTCCGGTTTAGGCGCTGCTCGAGCTCGGCCACGCGGGCCTCGAGCCGCCGGTTCGCCTCGATGAGCTCACCCACCCGCATGAGCAGGGTGATCGCCGCCTCCCGGTCGCCGTCGAGAATCGCCTCTGCCTCGGCACGGTCCATGGCGGATGACTTCGCCGTGGAGAAGGATCTCCCTTCCTGACCCCGAGTCGGACGACGACGCAGATCCCGGGAACCATCTACCCCAGTCTCACCGAACCGGGATCAGAGGGGGCCTGAACGGTTACAGGAACTCGGGATGGAAGCGGGGACCTTCGGCCGTGCGGGCGAGACCACCTGCTTCTGGTTGTCGTAGAGGATCTCCTCGGGGAGGCCGCCCAAGGCCTCGAACGCATGCAGGTGGCAGGAGAGGAAGGTGGGGAGCCCGGTGGAGGTCACCACCTAGGCGTAGAGGTAGGGCCCGGGAGAACCCGAGGCCGAACGCGAAGAGGTAGAGAGGCGTGGGAACGCCGTCGAGGACGTGGGTGCCGAGGTGGGCCCAGTCCACTTGGGTCTGCCGGCCCGGCGGCGTCTCGAAGCGGACCACCGGTTCCCGGCGGCGTACGCGATAGGGTCGGGTGAAGTTGCGCAGGATGGTGAGGCCGCCCGGGTAGCCCTGCGCCTGCATCTCCTCGAAGAGGACAACGGTGGAGAGCTCGGGGAACTCGGCCAGGCGGGCGAGGAGTGCGCTGCAGAACCGAGAAGTAGATCTCGACCTGGTTGAGCCAGCTTGCGTGTATGGGCAGGTGCACCAGCACCAGATTCGGATAGGCTCGGGCCAGGCGCTCAACCGACGCTCTCCCTCGGTGCGAGGAGCCGTTGTCCACGATCCAGAACACTTGCCTGGCCGAGCAGTAGGGTTCCAAGCTCATCACCTGGTCCACCAGCCTGCCGAAGGGGGCGATACCCGTAGTCGACTCCACGCGACCGAAGAGGCGGGCCTGGTGCACGTCCCAGGCGGCCAGGTAGGCGAGGGTGCCGCATCGGCGGTACTCGTGCTCCACGCGGCGGCAGGCGCCGGGCTGGGGTGGCCTGCCCGGGTGGCGGCGGGCGAGGGCCTGCAGCTGCGTCTTCTCGTCGGCCGAGAGCACGTACTCGTCGGACCCAAGAGTACTGCCCTCCCACGTCCGTGCATACAGGTCGAGTACGCGGGCCGCTTTGGGCTCGAAGTCGGGATCGCGCGGGAAGATCCAGCTCCGGTGACACCAGGGACGGATGGCGTCGGCGTGAAGCCAGCGCCAGATGGTCGTGCCCGACACCTCTGCCACCACCCCGCGCTCGATGGCCGCCGCTCGGATGTCGGCCACGGAGAGGCGCGAGAACGGGAGGCCGAGCGTGGCCGGCAACTCACAGGCGATCGCCTTGACCTCGACGATGGTCTGTGGGGGAAAAACCGCCGGTCTGCCCCGACGCGGCAGCTCCTCCAAGCCCGCAAGACGGCGCTCCGCGAAGCGCTTGCGCCACTTGCTGACCACCTCCCGGCGCGTAGAGAGGCGCGCCGCGATCTCGTCGTTGCGCAGCCCCTCGGCCGCCATCAACACGATGCGCGCCCGCACCACGTCGCGATACGGCAACGTATACTTGGCGGCCCGTTCCTCCAAGGTTCGTCGCTCCTCCTGGCTGAGTTCGATGACATACGGGCTTTTTCTGGACATAGCACCCCCCTTCCTTGGAAAGAGGGTACCATACGAGAGATGCCCTTTACGTGTGCGTACTTATGGATATGGGTACTAGTCGGCACCGACATGAGCCGCTTCCCTTCGGCCGGACACCTGGCCTCCTGGGCCGGACGCTGCCCGGGCAACCACCAGTCGGCGGGCAAGCGCCGCTCGGGGCGCAGCCGCAAGGGCTCCAAGTGGCTGGGCATCGCCCTGGAAGAAGCCGCGCTCGCGGCCACCCGTACCAACGGCAGCTACCTGCAGGCCCTCTACCGAAGGTTGCGCCCCCGCATCGGCCACGGCCGCGCCCTGGGCGCCGTCAAGCACTCGATGCTCATCGCCTACTGGCACATGTTCACCACCGGAGAAGTCTACCGTGACCTGGGCGGCGACTACTACCAACGCCGTGACCCCGAACGTCAGACCCGCCGCCTCGTCGCCCAGCTCGAACGGCTTGGACATCACGTTATTCTGGAGGCCGCTGCTGCTTGAACAAGATCGTATTTCCCATCAGACTAGCGCAGGGTTCATGACCTCGGGCGTGCAGTCCCTCTTGACGATCATGGCGGGATCTCCTCGACACGACTGAATAAGGGGATACTATCGGTAACGAAGGCCCCGTCGGCGGTCCGGCTGCGGTCGCGACCTATAGTCACCCCACCGACGATGATGGCGTGAGGCCCGACCCAAACTTGCTCTGCGAGCACGTGGTATTCCGCAATGTCTGGTTCAACACTTCGATCGCCCCGACGCCGTAGCGCATTCTCGGTATGAGGTCACCATATCGGAGGCGATCGCCTCCCACGCGTAGACGGTCTCGGCTAGTGCCCTCGCATTCCCACCGAGCCTTTCGGCCTTGACGGGCTGGCTCAGTGCTTCCACCACGGCTTCGGCAAGATCGTCCGGCGCGCATTCTACAAGCCAACCACTGTGGCCGTGCTCGATCACGTCGCCGATTCCCCCGACGTTCGTGGCTACGATGGGGCGACCAAAGGCAAGGGCGGTCATGAGTACAGCACTTTGACTTGCGTCACGATAGGGAAGTAGCACCACGTCGGCCTGCTCGAAAAGCCCGGGCAACTCCGAGTCGGGTATGAACTCGTCTCGAACTTCAAAGTAGGGGCGAGAGCGCATGTCGGCGAGCAGAGACTCTAGGCGCACCTTCCATCCGCCCAACTCCCGGGAAACGTTGCTGGATCCGGCCACTACAAAACGGGCGTCGTCGCAGACAGAATGGACCCGTTCCGCGATCGGGGCCAACAGGTCCATCCCCTTGTTGGGACGAAAGGCCCCGAAGAAGAGGACTGTCTTGAAGTCCCGTCCATCCGGCCGAGCGGTGCGCTGTCCGGCGAAAGCACCGCACGCCTTCATTTGGCCGATCTGGGATACCACGAGCTTGTCGTCTCTGATGCCGCTCTTCATCGCGTCGGCCGCGTTGGTGCTGCCGTGGACGACGACCTTCCGCGCGAAGTGCCGAAGCGCGAGCCTCTTGAAGCGCGTCCACGTCGATCGACCCATCCCCGAGTGTGGGCTCGGATCGTGCAGGGTGATGAACAACGGTGTCCGCGCGGGGATAAGCGGCCAGACGAAAGGGCCGGAACTCCAACCTACGCCGGTCGTGTCGTGAACCACATGTGGACCGAAGGATCGCAGGGCGAGTAGGACCGACAGGGTCAGTGCAGCGCGTGCGCCGTGGCCTTCCGAGACACCGCACAGCTTCAGCTCTTCCAAACGCCCCTGCCCCAGGACCCCTCTTGCCGTCGAAACCTGTGTCCCCTCGACGATCGTCAGGACTTCGATGCCAGGAATGCTGGAGAGGGCCTGGGCATAGGCAAGGCCGTAGCGCAACATCCCCCCGCCCCCGAGCGCGAGGAGTGCGACGCGCATGTCCTTCCCCGTGTGTCTCACCCGGACCGCCCAGCCCGGTGCTCGCGTGCGTGTGGAGCAAGGCGCGTCATCGGGTCGGCGACCCTGTCTCCGCGGCCGAGCGAGCACCGGAAAGGACCCTCGCCTTCGAAGAGTATGCAGCCATGTAGGTCGTAGCCATAGACAGATCGCTTCATCAAATGGACTCCGACGCTACCCTCATACGATCCAACCAAGACGTCTCGCCATCGAGTGAGCCTCGGTAGAGACGGCGTGCAGGGTCCGGCGCTCCTACTCTCGATACTCTTTGAGGCCGAACCCCCCCTCGCCGGCAGAGTTCCGCCCGCTGCGCTTCCCCCAAGTCCTCCCACACCATCTCCTGCACGAGTTCCGAGAAGGTGGTGGCGGCTACCCAACCGAGACGCTCCCGGGCTTTGGTGGGGTCGCCGAGGAGACTCTCCACCTCGGTGGGACGGAAGTAGCGGGGGTCGATGTGCACGAGCACGGTGTCTGGCTTGAGCGGGCCGTCCCCCACCGTGGGCCCGTATCCGTTCCGGGCCCGCTCGAGGAGAGGGGCGTCTATCGACTCGATGAACCCCTCCTCGGCGACGCCCTCGCCCCGCCACCCTACGGTCACGCCCGGGCCGTGAGGGCCCGCGTGACGGCGGAACCCACCATGCCGAGGTGGCCGGCGACGTAGATGCGGGTGGAGGCGTTCAGGTCGTTCACGGGCGAAGCGTATCAGATGGCTCGGTGACGGGGGAGGGGGTAGCGGGCACCCGCGTGCGCGGATGCTCCGAGTGGCCGACCGGCACCCGTGCGTGCGGCCGGTGCGCCGAGCGACAGCCTCGGCGTCTGTTGGAACGCGCGTGCTGCAGCTGCTCGAGCAGCCCGGCGAGTGGCCCGGTGGGCATGCGCACGTCGAGGCCGAGTCGATGCCCCGGGCTCTCTCACCACGGTCGGAGAGGGAGGTGGTCACCGCACTGCTGGCGCTGGTGTAGTAGACTTCAGTCACCACAAGTGCCGCGGGAGTCATACCTCTCCACGGGGCGCTGTCGTGAAGGTGCTCTGCCCGACGGAGGATACGTGTGAGTCAGAGCGACGATTCGATTCTGGTGGCACGCTACAAGGGGTACTACCGTCTGCCCGATGACGTGGACATCTCGGCAGACATGGTTCTGTACCACTGGTCCCTCGAACGTGAGCTCACGAGGCGACTGTTGACTTCGGCACCCGACGAGCGGTGGGAGACGTTCGAAGAGTGCTACACGCGTCTCTACTCCGAACTGCCTTGGCTGAACCAGTGGGTCGGGCAGGCGGACCAGGATCCGCCTGCTGAGCGGTTCCGTGCGTGGAGCGACCTCTTGGGTGCCCCCCCGAAGAGCATCTACGAGGTTGGGTCCGGTCACGGGGGCATGCTGCGTTATCTCGTCTCAGTCGGCTACCGCGGGAAGGCGACGGAGATTACACGCGAGCGCAGCGGCCGGGAAGCCGATGAGGTCGGGCCACTTGAGTGGGGGGCCACCGACGGAGTGCACCTCGACGAGTTCGAGTCGCCGGGGTCGTGGGACTATGTCGTCTCCAATCAGGTTATTGAACACCTGCACCCCGACGATCTTGTCGAACATCTCCGGTCCGCCCGGGCAATCCTTGTCGAGGGTGGGGAGTACATCCTGTCGACACCCCATCGCTACCGGGGGCCAGCGGACGTCTCCGCCCTCTTCGGCGCAGACGTTGCCTGCGGAATGCACCTCATGGAGTACACGTATCGAGAGATGAGCCGAGCTCTGAAGACGAGCGGGTACGGTCGGGTGCGGGCCGTGTTCGGACTTCCTCGTCCGCTGAGAGGCATTCTCGGGCCCCACTTTACCGTCCGCAGAAGCAAGGTCTACCTAGGTTGGGTGGTCTTGATCGAGACGGTTGTCGGCCTTGTCCCTTCGCAGCGCATCAGACGCCGTATGATGCGGTATGCGCAAGTGCTGCTTGGCCCGAGTGGAGTCTGGATCGCGGCGCGTCGCTAAGGTTTGGGGGCCCTCCGCATATCGCTGGTTGCCGCGACTCCGACACCGCTGAAGTAGGCCTCATGGGTCCCCGGAGGGGCGCCTTGGTCAGGCCCCGTCGCAGGAAAGAAAGTCCCAGTCGATGCCCACCTGCTCGTCGTACTTGGGCAGTCCCTCCCGCCAGAACTCCCGGAACATCGCGGCTCGTTCACACTCCCGAAAGCGGGGGCGGGCCGAGGAGCTTGTGCAGATGCCGGTGGCGCTAAGCGTGTTCCACTGCATGCCGGTGCGCAGCACCAAGAGGATGGCGTCCAAGGTGTTCCTGTCCAGCACTCTTGGGTTGTGGCAGCCCAGGGGGTGGGTTGACCGGACGGGCAAGAAGGGGTTCCGTCTCTTCCCACAGCCGATCGGGGATACGTCAGCCATCGTCGCGATCGACGAGTCCGATCATTCCGTCCTCTGGTGGAAAACGTGACCAGTGGGTGCGTGGCAAGCCACGAGACCCGGGGTGTGGTCCCATTTCGGTGCCCCGAGCACGAACGAGTTGGGCGGCCTCACGGCTTCCAAGCCTTCGCAGCAAGCGTCCGCCGGAACGACCGGGCTCTTCGCTGGGTTCACGGCCCGTTCGTAGAGCACGCCGGCGAGGAAGGCGAAGCGGTTGAAATGCAAGTACACGGCCGGCGATTCCAGGCACAGCACCTCCGCGTTCCGAAATCCCTCGTCCCCGAGTGGAGCACACGCTCTTGCGGGGCCATTCGAATGGTAGTACGTGTCGTGGGTGCCGTGGTCGCGGTCGACGAAGGCTATTGAGCGCGAGGTCGTAGAACACCCTCGTGCCGTCGGTGCGGCGCGCCGAAGACGCATCGCTCGGGTAGTACTTGTCGATAAGCTGCTCGACGTTCTTCACCGTCGCCCCCCATTCGTCAACCGTTCCATCTCACGGCAGAATCCACCCAACACCGCCCGACGTTCGAGCCGCCGCTCGGCGTAGTCCCGCGCGTTTCGGCCCAAGCTCGCGGCCTCGGCAGGACTCCGATGTAGATCGAGCAGGGCGGCGGCGAGTGCTCGAGGATCCTCCGGAGCCACAAGCGCGCCGCCGCCGGACTCACATACCGCCTTGCCCAGAGACGTGCGAGGTGTGGTCGTGGCCACCACCGGGCGCCCGCTCGCCAAGATGCCGGTGAGCTTCGAGGGCATCACTTGGTCGGCGGCGCCGCTCAGCTCGGTGAGCACGTGGACGTCGGCCAGGTTGAGCAACTCGTTGAGCCGCTCGACCGGCTGGAGCGGAAGGAAGCGCAGGTGCGGAAGTCGAGCCTCCTCGGCTGCCTGTACCAAGGCCGTTCGGGCGCTGCCTTCACCGCAGATCACGAACTGGATGAGCGGCAGGTCGGTGAGCAAGGCCGCGGCCTGCACAAGCACGTGGAGCCCTTGCTTGAGCCCGAGGTTCCCGGAGTAGAGCACCACGGTCGCCCTGGGGTCGAGACCCAGCTCCGCACGGAACGAAGAGACGGCTGTGAGAGGCCTGATCACCTGAGTGTCCACCCAATTCGGGAACAGGTACGTGCGATTGGGCGGCACCCCCTTCCCGGCGAGCGCTCGACACATGGCCGGAGAGATCGACGACACCCGGTCGAAAGCCCCCAGTGCCGCGGTTTCGTAGCGTTCTCCCACGTATCGGGCGGGCGATCCGAGGAGACCGAGGCCCAAAGCCGCGTCGAGTTCGAAATCCTGCACGTGGAGCCACGACTTGGCTCCCGTGAGTCGCGCGAGCGCAAGTGCGCCCGGCGCCGCCAGCAGCGTGGGCGCGATGGCGACAACAACGTCGGGCGCCCACCTGGCCGTCCGCGCCAAAGGCAGCAAGCTGCTGGCCGCGAACGACCCCAGGTGAGCGAGACGCGTGACGGCCGTGGGATCGCGGGGCACCCACGTGGGACACCGCGTCACCTCGGCTCCCTCCCACTGCTCGCCGCGGTAACGCGTCGCGTCGTACCCGGGAGCCACTCGCCAGGAGGGGTAGTACGGAGGGGCGGTCACCACCCGCACCTCGTGGCCTTCACTCACGAGGTACTGCGTCATCTCACCGGAGTACTTGCCAACGCCGATGGGCTCGGGTGCGAAGTTCAGGGAGTGCAGAAGGATCCTCATCGTCACTGCAAGCATAACAGCGAACGGGACCGGCGGGAGTCCGACAGTGGTAGTATGCGAATGAACCGACCGACCTCTCGTGAACAATCCCCTGGTGATTCCCAATGACTCAGCGAACAAGCACGCTCACCGACTCCACGAAGACCGACCGGCCCCTACCGCGGCGGATACTAACCATACTCGATCCTGCTGCCGCCGCCGTGGCGCTCGTGGGCAGCACGTACGCGCTACCGTTGCGCTACGTGCAGGGCACGATGCCCCGCGTAGCCCACATCATCACTTTGGTTCTCCTCGGTCTTGTGCTGATGCTGCTCCTGTTCCGAGATGACCAGTACACGGCCCGCAGGCGCATGACGCGACTGGCCGACTTCGGCTCCGTAGCGAAGAACCTTGCTCTGGCCTACATGGTGGTCATCGCGGCCTCCTTCGCCACCAAGGGGTTCTTCACCGGGTACGTGGCGCTGTCGAGGCTCGTGATCCTGGTGCACCTGTTCGTCCTGCTCGGCCTCATGCTCGCTTCGCGGTACGCGTTGTGGGCCTATCAGACACGACTCTTCCGCGAGGGCGAAGCGACCCGCCGCATACTCGTGGTCGGCGGAGGCGGTGCGGCGACCGACCTAGTGGCGTTCCTCGACAAGAGGCAGTGGCTCGGCGTTCACTGTGTGGGCTCCCTGTGCGTGGGCGAGCGGGGCGACCATCTCCCCACCAGTGACGGACGCCTCGTCCCTCTCGTGGGCACCGTGCGCGAAGTGCGGACGGCACTGACTCAGACCGGCGCCGACGAGGTCATCGTCGCGCTCGACAAGAACGAGGCCCAGCATCTCCCCGAGATCACCGATCTCCTCACGGCGGCCGGCGTGCCTTACCAACTCGTGCCGTCGCTCTTCGAGCAGTCCTACCGCAAAGCCAAGCTCTCCGGCCTCGCCGAGCTGCCCGTGGTCGAGATGGCGGTCGATCCGCTCGACGAGGTGCAGCGCACCTTCAAGCGCGCGTCGGATCTGGCGATCGTGGTGACTGCGCTGGTCGTGGGATCGCCCTTACTGCTGCTCATCGCCCTCGCTGTCAAGCTCACCTCCCCGGGCCCGATACTGTTCCGTCAGGAGCGGGTGGGAGCCAAGGGACGGCACTTCCAGATGCTCAAGTTCCGCACGATGGTGCAGGACGCCGAGGCGCGGCTCGGGGAGCTGGAGGAAGAGAACGAAGCCGAGGGCCACATCTTCAAGATGAAGTCCGACCCGCGCATCACCTCGGTGGGGAGCTTCCTTCGCCGGTGGAGCCTCGACGAGATCCCGCAGTTCTTCAACGTGTTGCGGGGCGAGATGAGCGTGGTCGGGCCTCGGCCCCCGCTCCCTCGCGAGGTCGCGGAGTACCAGACGCCACACTTCGCCCGGCTCAAGGGCCGCCCCGGCATCACCGGTCTCTGGCAAGTATCGGGCAGGAGCGACCTCACCTTTGACGAGATGGTGAAGCTCGACAGGCACTATCTCGAGAACTGGTCGATCGGCCTCGACCTGACCATCCTCGTGAAGACGATCTATGTGGTGTTCGCCGGGAAGGGCGCGTACTAGGAGCGCGCCCGACCGAGCATGCCACCAGGCTCCGCTCTCTCCCCTCGGATGGCGTTCGTAGTAGAATGCCCGCGTGAACGGAGCCGCATACCAGCGATCGGGCGCCACGCCCTCCTCGCCCCGCGAGCGCGTACTCAACGCCGCGCCGATCGCCGGTCTGGTGGGCGTATGGCTCCTCCTGGCCTTCTCGTACGGGGGATTCCAACACAGGCAGTGGCTCCTGCCGGGGCTGGGCGTCGCGCTCTTCGGGCTGGTGGCCGGTCTTTCGGCCGGGTACCCGCGGCGGCCGCGGGAGCTCTCTCTTGCGGTGTTGGGGGCGTTCGCCCTCTACGTGGTGTGGGTGGGCGCGTCGTTCTTCTGGGCGGACTCACGCGATGCAGCCTTCGAAGAGGCCGGGCGGTCCGCGCTGTATCTCGTGGTACTGGCGTTGGCCCTCACGTACCTCACCGACAGGAACGCCCGGCGGGTGTTCCGCTATCTCGTGCTCCTCGGGGGACTGGCGATCGTCGGACTCGTGTCGTACCGGCTGTTGACCGTCGACGCTGCGGGCATCGGACTCCTCTTCACCGGCGGCAACCGTTTCAGCTATCCGGTGAGCTACCCAAACAACGCGGCCGCCCTCTTCCTCGTGCTCTTCTGGCCGCTCGTGTCGCTCGCCTCCGACCGCGCCGAGTTCGCGCCCGTCCGAGGCCTGGCGCTGGGAGCCGCCTCCGGCCTCATCTGTCTTGCCGCGCTCCCCCAATCACGGGGAGCGCTCTATGCCCTGATCATCACAACGATCCTGATGTTCGTGCTGTCCCCCACCCGTCTGCGTACGCTCGTGTTCCTGCTGACGCCCGTCGCTCTGCTGGTGTGGGCGTTCCCCGACCTCAACCAGTATTGGGTGCGGGGGGCCGAAGAGATGGGGGGCATGACGGCTGCCCGCATCGTCCTGATCGCCGTCGCCGTGGCGACCGGCGTGGGCCTCGTGCTGGCGATCCTGGAGCGATGGGTGCATGTGAGCGGCCGGATGAAGGCGGTCTTCGGCACGATCGCCGTGCTGGTGACCGTGGCTTCGCTGTTCGTGGGCTACCAGGCATTCGAGCGCCGGGTGGGCGAACCTCGAGAGTGGCTGAGCGCCACATGGGAGCGTTTCACGGCCGACCAGATCACCACGCTGTCCGGAACGAGCGATTCGATGCGGGCGGCCGAGGCCTCGTCGCGGCTGGCGGTCCTGTCCACGAGCGGACGCTGGGACCTCTGGCGGGTTGCCTGGAGAGCGTTCGAGGCGGAGCCAGTCACGGGGGTGGGAGCCGGCAACTACATGTACTACCACGATGAGTGGCGCAGGAACAAGAACGCCAAGGTCAGGCAGCCGCACAGCATCGAACTCAGGGTGCTCTCGGAGACCGGGGCGGTGGGTGCCGCGCTTCTCTTCGGGGCGTTCGCACTGGGTGCGGGCGGCATCCTCTGGGCCCGCTATTCGGCCGCATGGCAGGGAGCCAGGCACACGTGGCTCCGGCGGAGAGACCGGCGCTCGCCCGACGACTCCCGTCCAAACGACGCCGTCCGCGGGCCCGACGTGGAGTTCCTGGGTGGACGTTGGGGCCTCGACTCCTCCGAATACGCCTGGGAGGTAGCGCTGCTCATGGGCTTCGCGTACTGGCTGGTGCACGGCAGCGTGGAGTGGCTCTGGCACATGCCCGGTGTCGCGATGGTCGCGCTTCTGTTGTTCGCGGCAAGTGTCGCTTCGATCGACGCGCGGGCGGGCGTCATGTGGCCCCGTTGGGCGGCTCTCATCGGCCGAGGCGGCTCGACGCACCGCGCCGCGAACCAGCCCCCAGATGGTGACTCCGGCGAGGACGACCCCGCCGACGACGACCCCACTGAGGATGAAGACCTGGCCGCGCCGGCCGACAGGACGGGCAGTCAGGGCATGGGCGCTTTGGGGACGATACCGCTCTACGCGGATGCCCCCTTCACCGGGTACCGGCGCGCAGACCGGCACCGCGACAAGCGGAACAGTAAGGACCGCCGCTCCGAGCGACGATCGACCCGCCGCGGTGGTGGCTCCAGCTCACTCTGGCCTCCCGGGCCGCTTTCCGTATGGTTCCGGGGGTGCCTGATCGCGGGGTCGCTGGCGGCGCTTGCGGTGCTCACACCCCAGTACCTGTCCCTGCGTTACCAGGATCTCGCTCTGGCGAACTCGTCGGCAGACAGCGCCGCCGCCCTCGGAGCCGCGGCCACGGCGGCGCGGCTTCTTCCCATCTCACCAGCTCCGCTCACCACCACAGCCGACGTCTACGAGACGGCCGGCCGCCTGGCCGACGCCGATCGCCCCGCGGGTCAGGGGGCACGGCTCGACGCTCTCGCTCTGACCCTCGACGCGAGGGAGAGCGCGGTCGAACTTGACCCCTTAGCGTGGGCCCTCCACTTCAAGGCGGCGCTGGCGGCACTCCGGCTGGCCGAGGCTCTCGAAGAAGGAAACGTGGCGACCGAAGCCGGCAGCACCTCCGACTCCCCCGCACTCACCCCGGAAGCGGTGGCCACCGCGGCGCACCTACGCGATCTCTCCCCTGAAGAACTACGGGAGTCGGCCCGTGCGCACCTCACCACGGCCCAGGAACGCAATCCTCTGAATGCCCAAGTGGCACGAACGCTCCTCGAACTCGACGAGCAGGCCACCATCCCCTAGATCGGAGCCGGCGCGGGAGGAACACAGCCCCAGGATCGGAGCCCCGACGGTGGATCCGCCCCCCGATATCGACCCCACACGGCTGTATCCACTCGGGTGCACGTAGTATGATTATGAGGGACATACCATCGAGCAAAGGAGGACGCATGCATAGGAAGATCGTCGCCATTCTGGTGCTTGCGGCGGCGGGTCTGCTCATGCTCGCGTCTGCGGCCCCCGCCGCCTCGCCTCAAGACATCTACAACGACTACGTCACCGACGGCAGACTCGACGGCCCGTACACCCAGACAGAGATCGACGCCTACCTGAACGACGCCACCGTGCGACAGTACGGAGATGTAGGCACGCTGGGTTCGCTCGACGCTCTTCTGAAGGGGGCTCTGCCCTACCTCGAATCGGGCGACACCCTCTCCGATGCACTGGCCAAGGCTGCGGCCGGTGAACAGAGCGGGCGAAGCCGCTTCCCGTTCACGGGCCTGCCTCTGGCCGCCCTCGCCCTCGGGGTGCTCGGCGTCGTAGGTGGGATGGCACTGCGCCGGCCCGCCTAAGGCCTGGCCCTCGTCTGAAAGTCGCACCGCCGGCCTTGGAACGCCGGTGGTGACCGGGCGGGGCCGGGCCGGGGCGCGTCAGCTCAGCGCCAAAGCAGCGAGCACCAGCCCCACTACTACCATCGCCCCGCCCGCGAACCTGATCCACAGCGCCGGCCGGTATTCCTCTGCGCCGCGCGCTCCCCATGGTTTCGCCCACGGACGACTCGTGACGGCCGACGGGGCCGTCCTCGGCAGGGCCCCAGGAATGCGCTCTAGAAGCGGGCACGGCTCCAGATCGAGGAACACGGCGTAACGCGCCACCATGCCGGGCGCGTAGGAACCGGAACCAGGTAGACGGTCGAACCGGCCCTCCTCCATGGCGGCGACGAAATCCGCGCGCATGCCGAGGATCGCCCCTACCTGCGTGAGTTCATAGCCTCGACTGACCCGCGCCGCTTTCAGAACAGACCCCGCGTCGCCAAAATGGGAGAGGGCCTCGTGCGTACGTGTGGCGCGTTCCTGGGCGCCGGGTCGGGCCTCCTCCGCCGGCGACGGCACCACCACGGCACAGATCCTCAGAGTATCTGCGGATAGAGGGAGATCAGGCTCAACAGCACCCCCACCAGCAAGAAGAGCACGCCGAACCTGCGCAGACGAAGACCGGTGTCGATCTCCGGCACCGGATGACCGAACGCCAGGGCGACCGCGCGGGCCTGCCGGCTCTCGTCGAACAACAGGGGAGCACGCGAACGCGACTCGAACTGAGCCACGGGAATGGGCGGCTCGTCGCGATCGTCATCGTAGCTCCAGCCGGCGAACCAGTCCTCGATCACTTGTACGTCGAGCCCGAGCACCTCGGCGTACTCGGCCGTCAGCTTCATAGCGCGGTTCGACCCGAGCACCCGCCCCCCCTGGTCGGTCTCTACGGCTTCGATGTACTCGACCCGCACGCCCAGGACCGCGGAGATATCCTCGAGGTCAAGCAGGCGGCCGACGCGCACGTCGCGCAGAACGGGTCCGGCAGAGCCACGGCTCATCAGGGCGGCCCTCAGCCGGCCGGCGCCCACCTCCTGCCGGTCTACCCGGTCTGAGAACCGCCTCGCACCCGAGAGCTCCCGGCTCTCACTTCTGAGCGCCATCGGAAACACCGTACCCGTAGCCGTAGTAGTAGCCCTTGCTGCGCGAGACGCCGCTCGCGATCGCACCGATCACCCGAGCACTCGTGCGCTCGAGAGCCCGGCGTACCTCCCGAGCTTCATCTACCCTGCTGTGGCCGATGTGGGACGAGATGATCACGCCGTCCGCGAGACCGGCCAGACTGAGCCCGTCGGCCACCAGCAGGAGCGGCGGGGAGTCCACCAGCACGTAGTCGGCTATCTCCTTGGCGCTCTCGAGCAGCTCGGCCATCTTGCCGGAAGCTATCAGCTCGGTGGGGTTGGGAGGAATCGGCCCCGAGGTGACGCAGTACATGTTCTTCTGCAGGACCCGCGACCCAGGTCTGCCGGCCCCGGAGTGCGGCGGAGCGAAGCTCTCCACCCGCACGAGCTGTACGGCCTCGGAGAAGGTGTGCGTCCCCGCCAGGACGTTCGACACGCCCATGTCGTTACTCAGCTGCAGGTAGTTGTGCAGCATGGGCCGTCGTAGGTCGGACTCGATGAGCACCACTCTGGACCCCGATAGCGCGAGGCTGAGCCCCAGGTTGATACTGGTGACCGACTTGCCCTCCCGAGGAAGCGCGCTGGTGATCAGAATGGACCGGAGAGGCTTGTCCACCTGGAAATACTGGAGGTTGGAGCGAAGCGTGCGGAAGGCCTCGAGCGTGGGGGAATCGGCCTCCATGAACCCGATCGGCACTGCCGAGCGGCGCTTGTCCTCCTTGACCCACTTGGCCTTTCCCACCTGCGGCACGCGGGCCAGGACGGGGACTCCCAGGACCTCCGCGAGGGTGTCTTCGTCTTTGATGCGCCGATCGAGGTACTCGAGCAGCAGGGCGGCGGCGACGCCGGCCACTAGCCCCACGAGGAGCGCGAGAGCGCTGTTGCGCACGGGGCGGGGGCTGAACGGCTGCTCCGGCACCGAAGCCCTCTGCACGATCTCGAAGCCACCGGTCTGCAAGGCTTCCAGGATCTGGAGCTCCTTGAGCTTATCGGTGAGAATCAGTCCACGCCCGGAGTCTCTCTCGGCCAGGGGAAGACCCTGGATCTCCTGCTCGACCAACGCACTGGCCTCCGCCACAGCGCGGCGATCTGCGGTCCGCCGTGATTCGACGAACTGCTCCGCGAACGCGTCGGCGATCTGCGCCGCCTCAAAGGCCACCGTGCTCGTTGCGGTGATCAGGATGAGGTTGGTCTGGGTCTGCGGCCGCACCTCGATCATGCCGAGTATCGCCCGGTCGCTGTAGGACACGCCCAGTTCGCGACGGACCGCCTCAGCCACCACCTTGAGTCGCACGAGTCCGGCCCCGGTCTGCAGTTCCCGGTTGACGTCGCGCACGTCGAACACCTGCGAACCGGTCAACGCCTGTTCGAGCTTCGAGACCTTGTACAGCAGCTGGGAGCTCGCGCGGTACTTCGGTGTGGTGAGGAGCGAAAAGGCCAGCACGACGGCCACAAAGGCAGCCGCCACGATGAGGATGAACCACAGGCGTTCCCGGATGACCCGGATGAACACGCCGAGATCGATGGTCTCCTGTTGGCCTTGGTTCTGATTCCGTGCTGAATCCATAGCCGCCAAGTCTAGTGCACCGGAGCGGCTCGGACAAGCACCCCAAGGAGTCGTGCCTCTTGCTCCTGCTGGCCACCTCGAAATACACACGCCGGCGTGGTCGCGCCGGCGAGCGATCGGCCGCCCGGATCAGCCCCGCTGCTCGATCCCCGACGACGTGATGCGCCACTTGAAGGCCAGCGGGGGAGCGACCGTCTGCCCGTCTACCGTCACCGCGACCGCCTCCGGCCTGCCGATGACCGCGTTCACCGGACCCTCCACCTTCACATCCAACGACCCGCCCTTCGCGACGACACCCGCGTGCAGCACGCGCCCGGTGTCGACGGCGGTCAGCTCGACCCACACGTCGGCAGTGGTCGCCCGCAGGACGAGGGCGAAGCTGGCGGTCGGTGACGTCGTGGAGGTGGTCGCCGGTGTCGTGGTCGAGGTGGTGGTTGATGAAGCCGTCGTGGTGGTGGTGCCGGCTGGAGAGGCGGCGGCGCCCAAACCGGTGGTGGTGGTGGCGGAGAGTATCGTCGACTGGGTGGATGAGACCACCGTCGCCGCCGCGGCGGCGGACGTGACGGAGGAACTGGACGACACAGGCGGCACGGTCGGCACGGTCGTGGTGGACGACCCCGCGGCCTGAAGGGTCATGGTGGTCGCCTCGTCGTCTCCGCCGAAGAGCCCCAGGAAGCCGAATTGCTGCGCGCCGAACAGCCCCACAACGACCAGGATGACCGCGAGGGGCGGAACAACCCAGGCGCGCGAGAGCCGCGGCGCGAAGCGTCGGTCGCCCTGGGCGCGCGTATCGTTGGCGACGATGGGGCGCGTCTGGGTCACAGCCGCGTCGAGCGCGGCCGCCCGGCGGGCCACGGCGCGCGCCTTGTTGCGTGCCACCCGCGACTCGGGCATGGTCGAGGCGGCATCCCTGTTTGCCACAGGCTGCCGCCCGTTCTCGGGCGGAGCCGATATGCGTTCCAGATCGGCGAGGAGGGCCTCGACGGCGGATTGGGCGGAATCGGCGGGCTTGGATGCCCGGAGCTCTGCGGACTCCGGCGATCGCGACTCCGGCGATCGCGACTCCGGCGATCGCGACCCCGGCGATCGCGACCACCGTCCACCCTCCGGGATGTCCAGGCGGGTCGGGGGACTGTCTTCCGCGAGCCACGCCGGCAGCGAGCCGTTCCCGAGGGACGAGCGTCCCCAGCCTGGAGCCGCTTCCGGAACGCTCGGCGGTTCCGAAACAGGCGGAGGCGGCGGTGCGACAGCGGGGGCCGACAGCGCGGCAGCGGGCTCCCGAGGAGGATCGGTCTTCGCCGAGGAGGCCGCCGGGGGTGAGCCGTGTCTCTTGACCGAGGAACCCGCCGATGCTCCCGGGGCGCTATTCGGTGAAGAGATAGACGCCGGTTCACGCGCGGCCCGCAGCAGCACATCATCAGGATCGATATCGAGGTGGAGGGCATACCGCACCACCATGCTCTCGACATACGTGGGCCCGAAGAAACGGCTGAGCTCACCACGCTCAAGAGCCTCCAGATACCCGGTGCGGATACCGAGTACGGCAGCCACGTCGTCCAGCGACCGACCCGCCTCGTTCCTCGACCGTCTCAGCCACTCGCCTACCGCAGGGAGCCCCTGAGTCTCAACGATTCCGTTCATCGACTCTTCCTCTCGCGACGCCATATCCCGTAACTGTTCCCGGCCGCGCGTCGCATTCCTTCGCCGAGCGGCACGCGGAGGTGAGCCGTCTCCGATCCGGCGCCGGAGTCATGGAGAAAGGTGCCGCGACCGTTAGCCTGGCGGCTCCGTGTCGATGGTCGTCGAGGGGGTCGATGCGGTGGTCGTCGTGGAGATCGTTGTAGTCGTGGATGTGGTCGTCGTGCTCGTGGTGGTCGCGACCGTGGTCGACGTCGAGCTGGTGGTCGTAGGCCTTCTCGTGGTGGTGGTGGCGGGCCGCCGCGTGGTGGATGTGGTGGCCGTCGGTCTGGTGGTGCTCGTGGTGGTCGCGACCGTGGTCGACGTCGAGCTGGTGGTCGTGCCCGTGCTCGGCATCCCCGCTGCCAGCCAGCCGTCGGGGGGTGTCTGCACGGGCGGGAACCAGGTCACCGGTGGGCCGGAGGAGGTGGTGGACGTGTCCGCCGCGAGCGTGGAACTCGTGCTGATGGGCTGAGCGAGCGTGACGGTGCTCGTAGAACCGTCATCGCCACCTATGATCCCGAGGGCACGCGCCCCGAAGAAGCCCACCACCAGCAGGGCGGCGATGAAGGGTGGCACGATCCACCAGCGAGAGAGTCGGGGCGTCGAACCCCTGGCGCCGCTCTTACTCCGACCGCCGCTCGGACTCTGGGCGCCGCTCTTGCTTCGATCGCCACTGCTCCGCCGGGAGGTGCGGCTGGCCGCGGAGGCGGCCGACGCCGAGGAGGCCACGGGCTCGCGAAGAGATCGCCGAGTGGGCAAAGACGGGAGCGACTCGAGATCTTCGGGGATCGATACGTCGGGCGTCAACTCGTCGGGCGTCAACTCGTCGGGCGTCAACTCGTCGGGCGTCAACTCGTCGGGCGTCAACTCGTCGGGCGTCAACTCGTCGGGCGCCGACACCTCTGGCACCGATTCCTTCGACGCCGCTCTCTCGGCCACCGATTCCCTCAGGAATCCGGGAATGGACGCCGCCTCGAAGGTTGTCGCGGAGGGCGCCGGTGGAACCCGCGGTGGAGCCGAGGGAGCCGTCAGTGGCGGTGGAGGCGCCTGCGGAGGCGCCTGTGCGGGCGTCTGTGGCGGAGGAACCTGCGGTGGAGCCGGGGGAGCTGGCGCGACCTCGGGCACAACGGGAGGCGTGATCGCGGGGGCGTCCTGCGTCTCCGGCGCCCCAGACTCCGCGGGGGGAGCGTCGGCCCCGGGCTTCTTGATCACCTCGGCATCGACGGCTTCATCGAGCACCCGGTCGGGATCGAGGCCCAAGTGGAGCGCGTACCGCACCACCATGCTCTCCACGTACGAGGGGCCCATGAAGCGGTGCAACTCGCCCCTCTCGAGTGAATCGAGGTAGGTGGACCGCACTCCCATGGCCTCGGCGGCCTCGGCCAGGGTCCGTCCACTCTCGGTGCGGGCCTGCCGGAGCAGACCGCCTACCAAGGTGAGCCCTCGACCGCCGTCCCCGGCTTGCATCGTTCCGAACCCCCGACTTGTTCCTTTCTCCGACTCCACCTACAGGTTAGCGCAATCCCGCGCCGCCGTGGGGCCAATTATCTGGATTCTACTAAAGCAGAAACCCCATTCCACCGATACGAAACTGGAGCGCAGTGCGTCGCGGTTCCAGGGGACTGTGCACAGGTCCTTCACCCAATTCAAAGCGGAGACGGCAGGCTCTTGAGCGATACGAACCCACGACTCAGTCTGGCACAGACGATCGCCTCCACCGAGACGCCGACTGGAACTCACCCCGCGCCGGTCCTGCCCGGGAATGACCGCTTCCTCACCGCGGTGCTCGACATCAACGACCTGATAAACAGCGACCGCGACCTCTGCTTCATCCTCGCCACCATCCTCGACTCCGCTCTCGACCTACTGCATGCCGAGGCGGGTTCTCTCCTCGTGCTCGACGGCGATTCCAGGGAACTCGTGGTGGGCGCGGCGAGCGATATCCCGAAGGCCGCCTGGCCCGACATACGCATCCCCATCGGGTCGGGCATCGCGGGGTGGGTGGCCGAGAAGAGGAAGCCACTGCTCCTCGTGAGTGGCGAGACTCCACACGACGACGGTCCGGGCGAGCACCATCGCGCCGACGTGCGCGACGGGATGTCGGTGCCGCTGGAGCGATCGGGAGCCCTCTACGGCGTGCTCAACCTCACCAATCGGCGAGCCGGTGGTGAGTTCACCCGTGACGATCTCGACCTGCTGGCCACGTTCGGCAAGCAGGCCGCCATCGCGATCCATCAGGCACGCCTCAACGAGGAACGGGTCGCCGGCTACTGGGGCATGGTCACGTCGCTGGCGCGGGCGGTCGATGCCCGCGACCCCTTCACGTTCGGCCACTCTCAGTCGGTGCGCGATCATGCGGTGGCGCTTGCGGTACTCGCCGGACTCTCGGAAGAGCTGGTGGCCGACTTCGGTACCGGGGCGCTCTTGCACGACATCGGCAAGATCGGCGTGCGCGACGCCATCCTGCTGAAACCGGGGCGCCTCACCGACACCGAGTACGAGGTGGTCAAGACCCATCCCGCCCTGGGCGCCGACATCCTGCGTCCGGTGCTCAAACGCCCTATCGTGATCGCCGCCGTGCGTCACCACCACGAGCGGTTCGACGGCTGCGGCTATCCCGACGGCCTGGCCGGGGAAGCGATCCCTCTCACGGCTAGGGTCCTGGCCGTCGCCGACGCCTACGACGCCATGTCGTCCACCAGGAACTACCGCGTGGCGCTCCGGCCGGTCGACGTGCTCGCCGAACTGCGAAAGCACCGCGGAAAGCAGTTCGATCCCGACCTGGTCGACCTGTTCATCGAGCAGTTCGCCGTGGAGACCGGCCCCGCACTGGTGCGAGAGAAGGTGCTCGATGTAGTCCGTGACTTCCTTCCCAAGGAAGAATACGAGGGGTACGCGTCGTTCTGTCTGCTCGGTCACCAGGAGGACGCAGGACACACCCAGAGCCTCGCCGCCAGCGCGGTCGAACTGATCCAAGCGCAGCTCGACATGGTGGGAGCCAGGGCCGGCGCCGAAACACTCGTTCGGCTCAGCGTGCGGCTCGAGACTTTCGTGCGCGAGCAAGAGATACCGATACGGATCGATGCGAAGGGCAAGGTCGGCTGGTCGCCGCTGGCCGGCGGCGCGCCACAAGTAGTTCGAGCGCTCCAGACATACGAGGCCTTCTTCAAGGCCAACCTCGTACGGGTGACCGGGTTCCAGACGGCAGACCTGATCACGCAGGAAAGCCTGGCGGAAGTGGGGGAACCGGCCCGCACCCTCTACTACCAGCTGTTCGCATAGCGAGAGGGGTGCACCGGCGGGCGACCGGTCGACGTCTCCACCCCGGTTGACGCCCCTCCACCCCGGTTGACGCCTCCACCCTGGTTGACGCCCCTCCACCCTCGTACTATCCTGCTTGATGACCCGCTTACGAGCGCGGGTGCGCCTCCCGATGATCGGATCGCATGTCTGACCCCGCTATCGCCACCGCTCTGACCCCCTTGGGCTTCGACGACCGGGTGGAAGAACTCTTCCGCCCCCGCGCCGCCCGAGGCCTGACCCTGGGGCGGGTGATCCGTGTCGATAGAGGGAGCAGCTTCGTGTTCACCGCCTCAGGCCCGGTGCGCGCTGAATCTGCTCCCGACCATTCTCGCGACTCGGAGGACCCGGTACAGATCGCCGTGGGCGACTGGGTCACCTTGCGCGACGACGACCTGCTCGAGAACCTGGTGATCGATGAGATCCTGCCCCGCCGCTCCGTCTTCACCCGCGGCGATCCAGGCAAGGCCACGGCCCGCCAGGTGGTGGCGGCGAACGTGGACACGGTGTTCCTCGTGCACGCCCTCGGCGGCGACATGAACCTGCGGCGCCTCGAGCGGGAGTTGGTGCTCACCTGGGAGAGTGGCGCCCAGCCGGTGGTCGTGCTCACGAAGGCCGACCTGCTCTCCGATCCGAGCGAAGGGGAGACTGCCCGGGAGACGGCCGCGTCGGTGGCGCTCGACGTGCCCATCCATGTGACAAGCGTCGTCACGGGACTCGGCATGGAGGAACTCGCCGCGTACACCGCGGGTCACCGGACGGTCGCGCTGTTGGGCGCGTCCGGAGTGGGCAAGTCGACGCTCGTGAACCTGCTCGCCGGCGAGGAGCTGCAGAAGACCAGAGAGGTGAGAGCCTTCGACGACAAAGGGCGCCACACGACGGTGGCTCGGGAGCTCTTCCCACTCTCCTCCGGCGGCGTGCTCATCGACACTCCCGGTCTGCGCGCTCTCGCGCTCTGGGATGCCGACTCGGGGCTGGCGGCGACCTTCCCCGACATCGTGTCGCTCACTTCGGAGTGCCGTTTCGCAGACTGCAAACACCGAACGGAACCTGGGTGCGCCGTGATCGCCGCGGTCGAGGTGGGCGGCCTGCCACGAGAGCGCCTCGAAAGCTACCTCAAGCTGCAGGAGGAACTCGACGACGTCGCCGCGCAGCAGGAAGCACGGCAGCGCAACATGCGCGACCGCCGTCCCGAGGCGTCTGGAAACCCGGCACCCGGCGGCAAGCGCGGGCGACGTAAGAAGGGGTGAGCCGCGGGCGGGTCTCGCGGGCCGGCGGCGCAGCGACCGGCGCCGCGCAGGTCGGCGCGTTCAGAGCGCAGCGCACGGCTGGCGACTGAGCCGGCCGGACCGACCGCCGCGTCACCCTCCTACGACCCGCCGCGTCACCCTCCTACGACGGCCTCGGCCCGCGTGCGCAGCACACCTACCTGTTGATCGACCGTCTCGCTCATGCCCTGCGTGACCAGGCCCATCAGCTCGCCCAGGCGTATCGCCGAAGCCTGGAAAGCCAGCGCCTTCCCGTTCTCCAGCCCTCGATCGTAATCGGTCGCGGCCCTGGCTGTGCGACCGAAGTGATCGTCCGCCTGGTCGAGGAACCTGATGAGTTCACCCGCCAGGTTGGCCTGCTGGCCGCCGCTCAAACCGAGTGATTCCATGACGCCCCCTATTCGTCGACTTCTCGTACTGGCAGTCGCTGCTACGCTTCCCGCGGACGGACGAATCCAATCACCCGACCTTGGCGGCACCGAGGCACCGAGCTTGTGAGCCCCGAGGCGCCGACCCAGCGGATGCAGAAGCACCGCCCTTGCGGGCCACCCTTCTGCCACGTACGATTCCCGCAAGGAAGTGTCCGAACGGAATCGAGGCTCGGGGGGCTCACGTGAACACCAAACGCTTCACCATCCTTCATTCCAACGACATGCACGGCGACTTCCTCGCCGAGGCCCAGGAGGGCCGGGGCGACCTGGTGGGCGGGCTCGCCCTGCTCTCCGGATACCTCAACAAGGTGCGTCAGGAAGAAGAGAACGTGATCTACGTGATCGCGGGAGACATGCTCCAGGGCTCCATCATCGACTCCGAGTGGAAGGGCATCTCGACCATCGAGATCATGAACTACCTCTCGCCCGACGTGGTGGCGCTCGGCAACCACGAGCTCGACTACGGTCTCCCCCACCTGCTCTTCCTCGAGAAGATGGCGATGTTCCCCATCGTGAACGCAAACCTCTTCATCAGAGGCAGCGGGCGCCGCCTCATGCAGTCGCACCACATCATCCAGAAGGCGGGCTTCGACATCCTCTTCACCGGCATACTCACCGAGAAGGTGATGGACGCGCTCTCGCAGGACAGTCTCATCGGCAGTTTCGTCGACCTGGAGGAAGCCGGCTCCGCGGTGGGCCGCATCACCAACGCCTACAAGAACGACGATATCGACCTCACCATCCTCCTCACCCACATCGGCCTTGACTCCGACATCGAGTTGGCGCGCACGCTCGACCCGCTGTGGGGCGTGGACATGATCATCGGCGGTCACAGCCACTCGATCCTCGAGGAGCCCCTGGTCGAGAACGGCATCCTCATCGCTCAAGCGGGAGTGGGCACCGACCAGATCGGCCGCTTCGACATCGTGGTCGACGACGACACCAACAGCATCGTCGAGCACACCTGGAGCCTGGTGCCCATCGAATCCGGCATCGCCGAGCCCGACACGGTGCTGAAGAACTACATCGGCACGTTCAAGAAGGAGGTGGACGCGAAGTACGGCGCCCTCCTCTGCAAGTTCAGCCGGAAGCTGACCCACCCCGCCCGCGAAGAAGAGACCGCACTCGGCAACGCCATCTCCGACGTGCTTGCCGCCTGCGCCCAAGCCGACGTCATGCTCCTGGGGAGCGGCTCGGTGCGGGTGAAGGAACTGGGCGCCGCGGTGACCCTGGGCGACCTCACCTCCTGCTTCCCATACGATGACGCGCTGCACCGCTACGAGATCTCGGGCGAGGCTCTCGAACGCGCCTTCGCGCATTGGATGCGCAACGAGAACCGCACCGGCGAGGGCGAGTGCTATCAGGTGAACTCGAGCGTGGCCGCGGTGTATGACGCCGGCGAAGACCGCCTGCTCTCGCTCATGGTGGGCGGCGACCCCGTCACCATCGACCGCACCTACACGGTCTGCGTGCAGGGCTACCACGCGAACAATGCGGCGGCGTACCTCACGTTCACGCCTGAGGAGATGACGCAGCACAAGGTGGTGGCTACCTCGGCCAAGCAGGTACTCGAGGAGTACCTCCGCGAGAGTCAGAACCTCTCCTCGAAGGTGGAGGGGCGCCTGGTCTGGCGGTAGGGCCGGCGAATAAGGCCGGCGAATAGGTCCGGCGGCGCCACTGCGCCACTGCGGCGGGACCACGACGGCGCTCCCGAGGCACCGCGGCGGCACCGACGCGACCGCCCGCGACGGCCGCCGAGCGCGCCGGGCGATCGCCCGCCCGGCTTGACCGAGACTCCCGGCGCGCGATAGGTTGAGACCCGGATCATCGAGCTCCGGGCAACCGGGCTTCTGCGAACGACCGGCCACCACGTCATGGGGGATCTCATGCGAACACGCCCGCTGTGCCACCGCCTTTCCATCCTCGTCATGGGCCTTCTGGCCTTCCTCGCGGCGACACCGGCCCTCGCCTCCAGCGGCGGCCTGTCATCCCCGCAGACCATCGCCGCCGGCCTCGGTCACACCGTGGTCATCAAGTCTGACGGCTCTCTGTGGGCCTGGGGCCGCAACGACAGCGGTCGCCTCGGCACCGGGGACACGACGCAGCATCTCTCCCCCATCCGCATCGGTACGGACACCGACTGGCGCAGCATCGCCGCCGGCGGCGCACATACTCTGGCCTTGAAGGCCGACGGCTCCCTGTGGGTCTGGGGCGAGAACCACTTCGGGCAGCTCGGCACCGGAGACACCGCCCCACTCCTCACCCCCACCCGCATCGGCTCGGCCACTGACTGGCGCAGCATCGCCGGAGGCGGCAACCACACGCTCGCCCTGAAGGCCGACGGCTCCCTGTGGGCCTGGGGTGCGAACTACTTCGGGCAGCTGGGCAGCAACGACACCACCCAGCGTCTCGTCCCCTACCGCATCGGTACGGCCACGGACTGGCGCGCGGTCGCCGCCAACGGCATGCACAGCGTGGCCTTGAAAGCCGACGGCTCCGTCTGGGCGTGGGGCTGGAACGGCAATGGACGGCTCGGCACCGGCGGCACCACCGAGCGTCATGCGCCCGCCCGCATCGGCTCGGCAGTCGACTGGCGCGCCGTCAGCGCCGGCGGCGCACATACCATGGCCGTCAAGACCGGCGGCGCCCTATGGGCATGGGGATACAACGGGGCCGGAGCGCTCGGCACCGGGGACATCGTCGACAGTCTTACTCCAACCGTGGTCGGCGCGGACACCGACTGGCAGAGCGTGGTCGCCGGCGGCGGACACACCGTAGCCCTGAAGACCAACGGTTCCCTCTGGGCATGGGGCGCCAACGGCAGCGGACAGCTCGGCACGGGCGACACGCTCCAGCAGCTGACCCCGATGCAGATCGGCACAGACGTCGACTGGCTGGAGATCGCGGCTCCGTTCTACCATAGCCTCGCCTTCAAGGCCGATGGCTCCCTCTGGGCCTGGGGTGAGAACGAGCACGGGCAACTCGGCACGGGGGACACCAAGGACGTTCTGGCCCCCGCCAAGATTCTCACCGGAATCCGCCTCCCCACCCTCTACAACGACTTCACCGGCGCCGATCGCTACGAGACCGCCATCATGATCTCGAAGAAGGCCTTCCCGGCGGGCGCTCCGGTGGTCTTCCTGGTGAAAGGTGACGACTTCCCCGACGCGTTGGCGGCAGCGCCCCTGGCCCGGGCGCACGTCGGTCCGGTCGTCATAACGCCGTCCACCGGCCTCACCCCCGCGGTGGTGGCGGAGCTGCAACGCCTCGACCCGGGCACGGTCTTCTTCGTGGGCCTCGCGGAGTCGGTGAAGCCCGCGCTCGAAGCCGCCTTGCCCACCGCCCAGATCAAGACCATCCGCGGCTCAGACCGCTATCAGACCGCAGTGCTCCTCGCGGAAGACCTCCGGAAGAAGCTCGGGAAGATAGAGAGGGTCGTGCTCGTGCCGGGGGACAAGTTCCCCGACGCCCTCTCCGTGGCACCGCTGGCGGCGAAGAGGGGCTGGGCGATCCTTCTCACCCCCCAAGCCGGCCCGCTTCCCAAGGTGACCGCGGACGAGATCAAGGCGCTCGGCGTGAGCCAATGCCTGGTGGTGGGCACCTGGGTGCTGCCCCCGTCCACGGTCACCGACGCCGTCTTCAAGGTGGGCACCGACCGCTACCACACCGGCGCCCTCGTGGCGGCCTACGCTGAGACCATGGGCCTTTCCTTCCGGCACGTGACCCTCGCCACCGGCGATAACTTCCCCGACGCCCTGGTGGTGGCGCCGTATCTGGTCGCCGACGGTGGGATGCTCCTGCTCGTCCAGAGGACGGCGCTGCCCGCCCCGATCCGAGACATCCTGGCCGCCAACGCGGCCGAGGTGCGCGTGCTCGACTTCGTGGGACTCGGGACGACCATCCAGCCGACGGTGAAGGGGATCATCTGGTAGCCTGCGGACACTCATCCGGTGGCCTGCCGATACGTTCGACCGGCGAGGATGAGGCGGACCGGCGCACGAGTGGAGGCGGGAAGATGACCGATGGAATCACGCGGCTCGACCGGGGGCGGCTCGCCGGTCTCCTGCTGGCGGAGGAGGAGTTGTTCGAGCGACGCCACCCGCGCTCCCAGGACCTCTTCGAGCGCGCGAAGGAACACCTGCTCGACGGCGTGCCGATGAACTGGATGACCCGCTGGGCCGGACCGTACCCGGTGTTCGTGGCCGACGCCGCGGGCCCCTACTTCACCTGCGTGGACGGCATCCGTTACCTCGACTTCTGTCTGGGCGACACCGGCGCCATGACCGGGCATTCACCGCCGGCCTCCGTGGCCGCCATCGCCGAACAGCTGCGCCGCGGTATCACCATGATGCTGCCCACTGAGGACGCCGTGCTGGTCGCCGAAGAGCTCTCGGCCCGCTTCGGGCTGCCCTTCTGGCAGGTAGCCATGACCGCCACCGACGCCAACCGTTTCGTGATCCGCCTCGCCCGTCACATCACACGCCGCCCGAAGATCCTGGTGTTCGACTGGTGCTACCACGGGACGGTGGACGAGACCTTCATCACGGTCACCGATGGCGTCGCCGGACCGCGGCCCGGCAACATCGGGCCGCCGGTGGACCCGTCGCTCACCACCAAGGTGATCCAATTCAACGACATCGCCGCCCTGGAAGAGGCGCTCGCCCCGGGCGACGTGGCCTGCGTGCTGGCCGAGCCGGCGATGACGAACATCGGGATCATCCACCCCGACCCCGGCTACCACGAGGCCCTGCGCAAGATCACCCGGCGAACGGGCACTCTCCTCGTGATCGACGAGACCCACACCATCTGCACCGGCCCCGGCGGCTACACCCGCACCCACGGCCTCGATCCCGATCTCTTCGTCCTCGGCAAGCCCATCGGCAGCGGCATCCCCTGCGCCGTCTACGGCTTCACCGCGGACGTGGCCGAGCGTATCCGCGAACGCTGGGACTACGACACCGCCGACGTGGGCGGCATCGGCGGCACCCTGTCCGGTAACGCCCTGGCCATGGCAGCGATGCGTGCCACCCTGCGCGACGTACTGAACGACGCGGCATACGCGGAGACCATCCCCTTGGCCGAGCGCTTCAATGCGGGAGTCGAGGGAGTCATCGCCGAGTTCGGGCTGCCCTGGATCGTGAAGCGCCTGGGTTGCCGCACCGAGTATTGGTTCCGCCCGGAACCTCCCCGAAATGGTGCCGAGGCCGCCGCCGCGGTGGACGAGGAGCTCGACCGCTACATGCACCTCTTCGCCCTGAACCGGGACATCCTCATGACTCCGTTCCACAACATGGCCCTGATCGCCCCCGGCACCACCGAGACCGACGTCGACCGCCATACCGAGGTCTTTCGGGAGGCTGTGCGGAGCCTGTACGGGTAGGCGAGGGCGAGAGTCTTCAGCCAAGTGGAGCCGGGGCCACAGCCAGGCGGAGCGCACATGAACGTCGATCATCGCGGGTGGCGCCGCATCGTCAAACTCGACCCGGCCCGTCCGCTGAGCGACGAGCGGCTCGCTGCCGTGCGTTCCTGGGGTGCCGACGCCATCGTGGTGGGCGGCAGCGGGGGGTACGGGGCCGAGGAAGTGCGCATGCTGCTGGACCGGGTCAGGCTCAAGTCGCCTCCGGGGGCCCTCGGGGCCCCCACAGCTCCGGAGGCGCTGGCGACCCCCGTCGCGCTCGAAATCTCCGATGCTCGGGCTGTGTGCCCGGGCTTCGACCTGTACCTCGTTCCGATGGTGCTGAACAGCAGCGATGTCGACTGGGTGATGGGTCACCATCAGGCTGCGATCAAGCGCTATGCCGATGTCATCGACTGGCGCAAGGTGGTCGTGGAAGGCTACTGCGTCCTGAATGCCGACGCCACCGTGGCCCGCTTATCCGGCGCTCGGGCCACGATGGGCATCGACGACGTCGTGGCCTTCGCCCGGCTGGCTGAGCATCTGCTGAAGCTGCCGATCTTCTACCTGGAATACAGCGGCACCTACGGACCGCCCGAGGTCGTCAGCGCCGTCCGCCGCGTCCTCAGTTCCACGCGGTTGTGGTATGGAGGGGGTATCCGGACGCGCGCGCAGGCTCGAGAGATGGCCGCGCTGGCGGACACGATCGTGGTCGGGAACGCCGTGTACGAGGGACATGATCCGTTCGGGACTTCATAGCGCCGGGGAGATCTCTGATCGTGTTGACGCAGGCGGGCTGCGTGGGGTAGGTCGACTGAATGAAGCACCATCCCGAATGAAGCACCATCCCGTTCCCTGCCATGCTGACCGGAGAAAGAGAAAACCCGGCCCACAAGGAGCCGGGTGAGTTAGACCGCAAGAAGCATACAACACCACGGCTCGTTTGTCACCACCGTTTGTCACCACCCTTGGGGCTTTGCGTATGTCTTGCTCGGATCAGGCAACTGATGGGCGCAGAAGGCCGCTCGGTCCAGTTGAACCCACCAATGCCTGCCGACCCCGCCGGTCTCTTGTCCTCGGAGCGCACCGGCCAATTGATGCCGACTGGGGTTCACCGTCCCGACAGGAATCCGTTGCCGAGCCTGCTCGATTGGGAGCCTCAAGTCGCTGTCATTGGAGACAACGACGGCCGCGTCTATTCGCCTTTCAAGAGTGTCCAGCAGAAGGTGTGCAGCCACGTTGACGTCTGATCCCTTTTCCTCCCGATGGGCATAGGACACCATGAACTGCGCACCGGGAACATCCTTCTCTGTGGAGTCACGCACCATCAGTGGCCAGCGAGAGGTCGTGAGTATTGGGCGCCCCCGCGGATCAGCCGTCGCCAGGGGCGCCCGCTTGACCCGCGCCGCAAAATACCCGTACTCAATCAAGTCCACGCTCTCGGTTGCGAGCAAGGCCTTCAGGTAGATGTCCTGGTCCCGATGTCCCGACTCGTTCGTCGCGCCATCGATTCTCGCGGTGCAGTAGACGACGCGGTCGATAGTCGCGCCAACCCAGTTTCGTCGCCGGCCAATCAGGTCCGCCGCGAGCGACCGGATATCCAGCCAGCGCCACCCTGCCGCCCCGCGGCCAAAATGCTCGCGCCCCCCATGGTACAGGTTGAATCCGTCAACGTAGACTCCGACTCTCATGCCGGCTCCCTGACGTGCCAACGGAGCACGTCCAGGTTGTCGCCGTAGTAGAGCAGGTTCTCGTTCATGTCCGAAGACTACCAGTCACTACCCGTCACGCACAAACTCGTGAGGCAGGCTCCACTCTGGGGTCCACTCTGGGGTCTCAGGTCCCACCAGATCCCACTCAGGTCCCACTCTGTACCGGGTTATGCACCGTACGTCCAGGTAATTGCTGTGTCTCGGATAGTGGCGTTTTGCGGCCTATTCTGGTACTTCGCAAGAGTGCCCCCGACAGGAATCGAACCTGTGCACGAGGTTTAGGAAACCTCTGCTCTATCCCCTGAGCTACGGGGGCGCGGAGGGCATTCTACCACCGGTCCGCGACGCGAGGCCACGACCGTCGACGTCGCCGAGAGACCTCCGGCAGACCGACACGGCAGACCGACTACGGGCTTCCGAAGGCAGCCGCAGGATTGTAGACTGGGTTCGAGGGTCCTGACGGCACGGGCCCGGTACATCGATTCTCTCGATCGGGGGGCGGATGACGGTGATCTCTACCACCCTGGATGCCGGCTCGGAGCAGTTCAGGGAGAATGCCCGCGCGATGGCCGCGCTCGTGGCCGACCTCGAGGCCAAGGTGGCCGAGATCGAACTCGGTGGCGGGGCGGCCGCGTGCGAGCGACACCTGAAGCGAGGGAAGCTGCTGCCCCGGGAGCGCGTACGGCGGTTGCTCGATCTGGGCTCCCCCTTCCTGGAGTTCTCGCAGCTCGCCGCCTGGGACATGTATGGCGGTGGGATCGCCGCCGCGGGCATCATCACCGGCATCGGCCGGGTCGTGGGCCAGGAGTGCGTCATCGTGGCCAACGACGCCACCGTGAAGGGGGGTGCCTACCTCCCGCTCACCATGAAGAAGCACCTGCGCGCCCAGGAGATCGCCGCCGAGAATAACCTCCCCTGCATCTACCTGGTGGAGTCCGGCGGGGCCTTCCTGCCCCTGCAGGAAGACGTCTTCCCCGACCGCGACCACTTCGGGCGCATCTTCTACAACCAGGCTAACTTGTCGGCCAAAGGAATCCCGCAGATCGCCGTGGTGCTCGGCTCGTGCACGGCAGGAGGCGCCTACCAGCCGGCCATGGCCGACGAGAGCATCATCGTGCGCAACCAGGGCACCATCTTCCTGGGCGGTCCGCCTCTGGTGAAGGCCGCCACCGGCGAGATCGTCACGGCTGAGGAACTCGGCGGCGCCGACGTGCACTGCCGCGTCTCGGGCGTCACCGACCACTACGCCGAGGACGACGCCCACGCCCTGGCAATCGCCCGGCGGATCGTGGGGACGCTGAACCGCGTGAAGAAGGTCGGCCTGGCCGTGCGCGAACCGGTGGAGCCCGCGCTCGACCCGGCCGGGCTCGACGGCGTGATCCCCACCGACAGCCGTATCCCCTACGACGTGCGCGAGGTGATCGGCAGGATCGTCGACGGATCGGAGTTCGACGAGTTCAAGAAGCTCTTCGGGCCCACACTGGTGTGCGGCTTCGCCCATATCTGGGGCTACCCGGTGGGCATCGTGGCCAACAACGGCATCCTGTTCTCGGAGTCGGCGCTCAAGGGGGCGCACTTCGTGCAGCTCTGCAGTAAACGGGGTATCCCTCTGGTGTTCCTTCAGAACGTCACGGGGTTCATGGTGGGCAGCAAGTACGAGGCGGGCGGCATAGCCAAGGACGGCGCCAAGATGGTGACGGCGGTGGCCTGCTCGCGCGTGCCCCGTTTCACGGTGGTGATAGGCGGCAGCTTCGGCGCGGGCAACTACGCCATGTGCGGCCGGGGATACAGCCCGCGGTTCCTGTGGATGTGGCCCAACGCCCGCATCTCGGTCATGGGAGGAGAACAGGCGGCAAGCGTGTTGGCCCAGGTCAAGCGCGACGCCATGGAGGAGCGAGGTGAGGAGTGGCCGTTGGACGAAGAGGAGGCCTTCAAAGAGCCCATCCGCGAGACGTACGAGACCCAGGGACACCCCTACTACGCCAGCGCCCGCCTCTGGGACGACGGCATCATCAAGCCCACCGACACCCGCACGGTGCTCGGCCTGGCCATCTCGGCCTCGCTGAACGCACCCATCGAACCGACCGTCCACGGCGTCTTCAGGATGTGACCTCATGAGCGGAGCCCCCTTATTGAAGCGCGTCGACGAACTCGGCCGCGCGACCCTCACCCTCAACCGTCCGGAGTTGCGCAACGCGTTCGACGACGAGCTGATCGTCCTACTGGTGGAGGCTCTGAAGGAACTCGAACGTAGCTCCACGGTACGGGTGGTCATGCTCGCCGCTTCCGGCACCGCCTTCTCGGCCGGCGCCGACCTCGCCTGGATGCGCCGAATGGCCGACTACACGTTCGATGAGAACCTCGCGGACGCCGCGGCGCTGGCGGCTCTGATGGCGACACTCGCCGGTTTGAAGAAGCCCACGATCGCGCTGGTGCAGGGCCCCGCAGTGGCAGGAGGGCTCGGCCTGGTGGCCTGCTGCGACATCGCCCTGGCCACGGAGGCGGCCACCTTCGGTCTGCCTGAGGTGCGCCTCGGCCTGACCCCGGCCGTGATCTCTCCGTACGTCGTGGCGGCCATCGGTGCACGCGCCACCCGGCGATACGCGCTCACCGCAGAGGCGTTCGACGCCCGAGAAGCGCTCCGGATCGGGCTCGTGCACGAGCTGCTGCCCGACGCGGAGGCGCTCACAGCACGGGCGGACAGCCTCACCCGCGCCATCCTCCAGGGCGGCCCCAACGCGATCCGCGCCACCAAGGAGCTCCTGGAGGTGGTGGCCCACACACCCCTCGACGACGATCTCGTTGCCTGGACTGCCCGCCGCACCGCCGAGACCCGGGCCTCGGAGGAGGCCCGCGGCGGCCTGGCCGCCTTCTTCGACAAGGCCGAAGCCCCGTGGCTGGAAGACTGAGCCCGTGACGCCAGGCGCCCACGGAACGGATGGAGCCGCCATGGGCGCTACCCCGGGACGCGACCCCGGCGGAGAAATCATCCGCCCCGGCGCCGCCGGCACTCCGCCGGCGTTCGACCGCGTTCTGGTCGCGAACCGGGGCGAGATCGCCTGCCGGGTGATCCGCACGGTGCGCCGCCTCGGCATGAGCGTGGTGACGGTGTACTCCGAGGCCGACGCCGGCGCTATGCACGTCTCGCTGGCCGACGAGGCCTGGCTGATCGGTGGCGCGCCTGCCACTGAAAGCTACCTGCGCGGCGACGCCATCATCGACGTCGCTCTGCGCAGCGGCGCCCAGGCCGTGCACCCCGGCTACGGCTTCCTGGCCGAGAACCCCGACTTCGCCGAGGCCTGCGCCGACGTGGGGCTCACCTTCATAGGGCCCCCCGCCACGGCCATCCGCGCGATGGGCGACAAGACCGCCGCCAAGGCCCTCATGGAGCGGGCCGGCATACCGGTGGTGCCCGGCTACCACGGTGACGCCCAGAGCCTCGAGACCCTGCGGGAGGCCGCGATCGGTATCGGGACGCCTCTCCTGATCAAGGCGAGCGCCGGGGGCGGGGGCAAGGGCATGCGGGTCGTGGAGCACCTCGATGAGTTCGAAGCGGCCCTGACTTCCGCCCGCCGGGAGGCGGCCGCGGCCTTCGGCGACGACCGCGTGCTGCTCGAGCGCTACCTGGAACGCCCACGGCACGTGGAGATTCAGGTGTTCGCAGACACCCATGGCAACGTCGTCCACCTCTTCGAACGCGATTGCTCCATCCAGCGCCGCCACCAGAAGATAGTCGAGGAGGCGCCGGCCCCCGGCATGACGCCGGAACTGCGCCGGCGGATGGGTGCGGCGGCGGTCGAGGCGGCCCGCGCCGTCGGCTACGTAGGCGCCGGCACAGTGGAGTTCCTCCTGGTGGGAGACAGCTCCTTCTACTTCATGGAGATGAACACGCGCCTGCAGGTGGAGCATCCGGTCACCGAGTTCATCACCGGGTTGGACCTTGTCGAGTGGCAATTACGCGTTGCGGCGGGCCGGCCCCTACCCCGCCGGCAGCAGGAGCTCACGATGCGGGGTCACGCTGTGGAGGTGCGCGTGTACGCTGAGCAGCCCGCCCGCGGTTTCCTCCCCTCGACCGGCACCATCGAGCACCTGCGCACGCCCGAGGAGGGGCCGCACGTGCGCGTGGACACCGGCGTTCGCCAAGGAGACGCGGTCACCGTGCACTACGACCCGCTGATCGCCAAGCTGGTGGTGTGGGACGATGACAGGCCCGCGGCCCTGCGGCGGCTCCGCACGGCGTTGGCCGGCTTCGAGATGGTGGGGCCCGCGACCAACCTGTCGATGCTCGCCGCCGTCGCGGCTCACCCAGCCTATGCGCGCGCGGACCTCGATACGGGTTTCGTCGAGCGCCACAAGGACGATCTGCTCGCGACCCCGCCCCACGCCGAGGACGCCCTCGCACTCGCCTCTCTGGGCGTGTTGCTCGAACGCCGGCGGGGTGCTGAGGCGGCGGCTCTCGCCTCGGAAGACCCCTGGTCGCCTTGGTGGAGGAACGAAGGCTGGCGGCCGAATTCGCCGCCTCAGGTCGTGCTGACTCTCGGCCCGAAAGACAAACCATCGACCATCCTGGCTTACCCGGGATCCGGCGGCTACCGTCTCGCCCTGCCGAGCGGCACCGTGACGGCGGCAGGCGAACTCGACGGTTCGGGCGCACTCACCGCAACGATCGGGGGAAGGCGACGCCGCGTGACCCTGGTGCGACGAGGCTGCGCGCTCACGCTTGTCGACGCGGGTCTCCTGACCGAGCTGGCGCTCGAGGATCACGAGGCGTTCGCCGTAGGCCAAGAGGTGCCGGGCGGACGCCTCACGGCCCCCATGCCCGGCCGCGTGCTGGCGGTGATGGTGGAAGCCGGAACGGCCGTGAGGCGGGGCGAGCCCCTGCTCACACTCGAAGCCATGAAGATGGAGCACACCATCACTGCGCCTGCCGACGGCACCGTCCTCAACGTGCGCTTCCGGGTGGACGACGCAGTGACCGAGGGTCAGGAACTCATCGTGTTCGAGAGCGACGCGACCGGTGCCCGCGAGGCGCGGGCGCCCGCTCCGGGCGCCCCCAACGCGCCCCTCGCCCCCAACGCGGCCCCAGCCCCCGCCGCGCCCCCCATCCCCGATGCGGGAGCCCGGACGAGATGACCACAGGGCCTCAGACGACACCCCCGCCGTACCCCGACTCCGTGAGGATCGTCGAGGTGGCCCCGCGCGACGGGCTCCAGAACGAGGACCTCGGGCTGCCGGTGGAGACCAGGATCGAGTTCATCGAGCGTCTAGCCGATGCGGGCCTCACCACCATCGAGGCGGGGAGCTTCGTGTCCCCCGACTGGGTGCCCCAGATGGCTGACACTGACCAGGTTCTCGCGGGACTCCGGCGCAGAGAGGGCGTGAGCTACCCCGTGCTGGTGCCGAACATGCGGGGCCTCGAGGGCGCCCTGCGGGCGGGGGCACGGGAGATCGCCGTGTTCGCTGCGGCCTCCGAGACCTTCTCGCAGAAGAACATCAACAGCACAGTCTCCGACAGCCTGAGTCGCTACGCCGAGGTGGCCGCGGCGGCTCGGGCCGAGGGGGTCGCCGTGCGCGGCTACGTCTCCTGCGCGCTCGGCTGTCCCTACGAGGGAGAGGTGGCGCTCACCGCCGTGCGTGACGTCGCCGGGAGTCTGGTCGACATGGGCTGCTACGAGGTCTCGCTCGGCGACACCATCGGTGTGGGAACCCCCGAGAAGGCTCGCATGATGGTGCGCGCGGTCGCGGAGCGCGTGCCGGTGGCCCATCTGGCCGTGCACTTCCACGACACGTACGGCCAAGCGCTCGCCAATGTGCTGGCGGTGCTGTACGAGGGGGTGCGCGTGGTCGACAGCTCGGTGGCCGGCTTGGGCGGCTGCCCGTACGCGCCCGGAGCCGCGGGCAACCTCGCGACCGAAGACCTGCTCTTCATGCTCGACGGCCTGGGGATCCGCACCGGAGTGCGCCTGCACGAGTTGGCCGCGGCCGGACGGTTCATCACCGGCCATCTGGGCCGGACTCCCCGCTCCAGGGCTGCGCAGGCCCTCGCCGCTACTGCACAGGCCGTCGGCGCGATGGAGGAGTGACCTTCGTCACGGAGGAGATACTCCGCCACGGGCGAGCGAACGGCCCTACGTGCTCTCCTCGAAGAGTTCCCTACCTATGAGCCACCGCCTGATCTCGCTGGTGCCGGCCCCGATCTCGTAGAGTTTGGCGTCGCGGAGCAGGCGGCCCGCGGGGTAGTCGTTGCTGTAGCCGTTCCCTCCCAGGGTCTGGATCGTCTCGAGGGCCATCCATGTGGCGCGCTCGGAAGCGAAGAGGATCGCGCCGGCGGCGTCCTTCCTCGCGGCCCTCCCCCGGCTGCAGGCGTCGGCAACCGCGTACACGTAAGCCTTCGACGCGTTCATCGCGCAGTACATGTCGGCCAGCTTGCCCTGCATGAGCTGGAACTCACCGATCGGGCTTCCGAACTGGCTGCGCTCGTGCACGTAGGGGAGCACCGTGTCCATGCAGGCCGTCATGATGCCGAGAGGCCCGCCGGCCAGCACGATGCGCTCGTAGTCGAGACCGCGCATCAGCACGTACACGCCGTCTCCCACACCGCCGAGCACGTTCTCCTTGGGCACCTCGCAACCGTCGAAGACGAGTTCACAGGTGTCGGAGCCCCGCATGCCGAGCTTGTCGAGCTTCTGGGCCGTGGAGAACCCCGCGAAACCCTTCTCCACCAGGAAGGCGGTGATGCCGTGGGCGTCGGCTTCACGATCGGTCTTCGCGTAGACCACGAGCACGTCGGCCTGGGGCCCGTTGGTGATCCACATCTTGGTGCCGTCGAGCACGTAGGCGTCGCCCTTCTCGGTGGCGCGCAGGCGCATGGCCACGACGTCGGAGCCCGCGTCGGACTCGCTCATGGCCAACGCCCCCACCCACTCGCCACTGATCAGCTTCGGCAGGTAGCGCGCTTTCTGATCGTCGGTGCCGTTCAAGACGATCTGGTTCACGCACAGATTCGAGTGAGCTCCATACGAGAGCCCCACGGAGGCCGAGGCCCGGCTGACCTCTTCCATGGCCACCACGTGGTCGAGGTAGGTCATGTCGGCCCCGCCGTACTCCTCGGGAGCCGTCACACCGAGAAGTCCGAGGGCGCCCATCGTGGGCCAGAGGTCGCGGGGGAACAGGTTGTCGCGGTCGATCTCCTCGGCACGGGGAGCGATCTCGGCCGCCGCGAAGTCGCGCACGGTCTGCCGAAGCATGTCGGCGGTCTCCCCCAAGCCGAAATCGAAGGGCCTGTACTTCGGCATCACGCGACCTCCTCGGATCCCCCGTCGATGCGCTCCGGTGCCCCACCCAGCGCGGCACCCCGCCCGGCGCCGCACCCCGGCGCCGCATCCCGGCGCCGCATCCGGCGCCCCCCGGGCAATGCGGTACCGGAAAGACGACGGCGCGCGGCACCCCTGTCGGGCGGGCGCGGGCCCCCACAGATGGGCATTCTCTCAAGTGTATACTGGCTCGGCCATGATCAGAGCCATCATCTTCGATTGCGACGGTACCCTCATCGACACGCGCGACAAGATCGTGCCCTTCTACAACCACGTGTTCGGCGAGCTCGGCCTGCCGCTGATCGACGTGACCGATCGAGCAGTGGTCGATCTGTGCCAAAGCCTGGCAGACCAGGACGTGTTCGCGACGCTGCTGCCCGCGGAGTCCCGTGCGGCGGTCTTCGACTACATCGCCTCGCTCGATCCCGCCGACCTGCTCGCCGCCATCGATACCGAGCCCTACGCCCTCGAAACGCTCGACGAACTCCGCGCCGACTACCCGCTGGCCATCGCCACGAACCGCGGCGGCGACATGGCACACATCATGCGTCACTTCGCCCTCGACGATCGCATCGAGGTGGTGGTGACGGCGGCCGACGTCGCGCGCGCCAAGCCGGATCCCGACATGCTCCTCCTCGCGGCCGAGCGCCTGGGTGTGCCGCCCGCGGACACCCTCTATGTGGGCGACACCGGCGTGGACAGAGAAGCGGCCTCGGCGGCGGGCATGCACTTCCTCCTCTACGAACGGCCCTGCGACGGCGCGGGCGACGCGGAACCGCAGGACGGCGCCGGCGACGTGATCGGCGATCTTCGCGAGATACCGAGGCGGCTGAATCTAACGGCGGGCCGGTCGACCCGCACCGAGCGCCCAGCCCCGGGCGTGCGCGGCGCCGGAGTGCGCTAGGCGTTGTGCACGATGAGCCCGTCGCGCGGCACCTCGAGCGTCTCGCACAGGGGGTCGCACTTGCCGAGCAGAAGGAACGTCACCTTCCCCCGAAGCGCATCCTCCTCCTCGAGAAGCTCGAAGTTGGCCCCTCCCTTCGACACCACGAGATCGGCGTCGCGCACCAAGGCCGCCACCTCCGCCGAGACCTCGCCGAGGACGGTGGCCGGCACCGCGAAGGAGATGCCGTTCTCGATCACCCGCACCACCTCGTGGAGCCCCACCTGCCGGGCCTCGGTGAGGGTGGCGTCGTTGATCACCGGCAACGAGCGCACGACTGCGGTGATCTCAGGCCGCCCGCGTCCGGCGGCGCCGAGTCGATCGACGACGCCCCCGTCCGATGTACCGTCGCCTCCCGCGAACACGCCGTACCCACTCACCACCTCCAGGAGCAGCCGGTCGAAGACGATCTCGCCGCAGTTGTCGGTGAAGTAGACGACGGTGCGGGCTTCCGCCAGGCGTTCGCGGAACACCTCGACCTGCGCTTCGTCCACCCACCGCGACGCCATGCGCGCAAGTAACTCGGAGGATGGGCCGCCCGCATCGAGGCCGATCATGATGTCGAAGACGTTCCCGGCCGCCGCGAGCTTTACCGCGGCGAGGAATGGGTCGGGCGACGAGAGGACGAACTCCCTCGCCGCAGGGAGCAGACTCAGAGCAAGCTCGTTCTGATGGGCCTTTGCTTCCCCCAGCAGGTCGCCGTCGCCGGTGGATCGCACCACGGACAGGTCCTGACACGCGAGCACCTTGTCGAAGAGGCGGGCGACTTCGTCTTCGTCGTCCACCACGGCCCGGATCGTCTCCAAGCTCATGCGCAGGACGCAGGGCACGCACTCCGGCCAGACCCGCATGAATGCCTCCCGATCCGCCCGCCCCCTAGCGGAAGGCGGACTCCATGATCACGGCGACCAGATCCTCGAAGGAGAGGCCGGCAGCCTCGGCGGCGAGGGGCATGGTGGACGTCTCGGTGAGTCCCGGTATGGT
>Ga0180009_10000257_pt1 | contig 77628 bp, 61 predicted proteins | sample OS_PC_MetaG_FD_123537 | JGI IMG/M metagenome (GOLD analysis project Ga0180009, IMG submission 123537) | Groundwater microbial communities from the Aspo Hard Rock Laboratory (HRL) deep subsurface site, Sweden - OS_PC_MetaG | ecosystem: Environmental > Aquatic > Deep subsurface > Groundwater... | reverse complement strand
GAACAATGCGAACTCTGATGATCCGAAGTTAAAAGATTTTGCTATAGATACGATTCTACAACTTATAGATCCCAAAAAATTATGGGAAGAGAAACGAAAACAGCATCCGGAAAGGTATGAGCAATCAGAAAAGAAATGGCAATCAACAGCCCTATCGATTCTGCTTGATCTCATACAAAAGAAGAATGTAGAAATCGTTAAAAACGTAATGGAACGATGTATTCAAGAAAGAAATCCATACGGCGAAATAAGGCACGGGGTGAAATTCAACTTTTTCAAACTTTTTATGTTTTTATCCCTACATCAAAATGAAGAGATCTATCGAGAAATAAAGCTATCCGACCTAGAGCCCTCTTTTATTGAAGAGATAAATCGTTATGTTTCTCCACACGAACTAAAAAAAGAAGATATAAATGAACTCGAAAGCATTCTCTATCAAGCAATATGCTTGCAGCCACAGGATTCAAAGATTCAATCTATCTTTCTAAAATACATAATTACTTCGAATCCTGATTTCCCTTCTTTTCAAGCAACACATCAAGTCCTATTGCTATGCGAGGATGGCAAAGATTACAACATACAATCGTATAGCAGAGATATTATGCAACATTGCATCGCAAGCAAAAATCCAGATCACAAAAACCTAGCCCGTGCTGTTTTGTGTACACATCTATCGAATAAACAGCAAAACATAACAAATATATATATAAGCGACTGTTTATTCTGCATCGAGCATAGCTCCTTATTTGGCAACCCCTTGTTTGATAGAGAGGAGACAAAAAAAGCACATATGGACTTTCTCAAAGATCTAGTTCTGTTCTGTCTAAGCGGCAAAGACAACGCATTGCAGGAGTGGGCAGAAGAAAAAATACTGGAATGGAAGCAAAAATCATTTTTGACAGACTTAATAAGAAACATCGAAAACACTAACAAAAAACCATCACCTCTTTACACAAACTCGCCACAGCACAAATGCTGAAACATGACAGATCGCATCGCTACGCCATCAGTCTTAACTGATTTTCTTCATCGTTACAGCGCATTTGACTCTCTGTGATCATCATGACCTGTTTTTTCTTCGTATCTATATGCCACCTTAACAAACTGGATTTATCGAACAGATCACGTATTTTTTTCACCAGCTCTTCTGAAGGAAAAGCAGAAAAAATATCGGACAGTTTATTTTGATACATCAGCCCCTGTTTCCTTAAATCACTAAAACTCTTTTCAAGCTCCGAAAAACCATCCATTTCAAAATGGCTACAACTACTTTTCATCATAAAATTCAACTGTTGCAACACTTGATCAACATTGGTGATGACTGAAAACAATGATGTCTCTTTTTCTTCATCCTCATTATATGTGTGGGGAAAAAAGGTACTCACAGAATGAAAGAGCCCGTCATCAACAAAATGAAAAAATTGAACAGCCTCTTGCTGCAACAATGAATTCACAGAATTTTCTAAATCAACTAAAAAAATATCGAGCAAATAAAGAAAATTCGGGAAGTTATTTATTAAACGTCTACATTCCTCTTGTTGAACCTCTTTAACCTCTTTTTGAACTGGTTTAAAAACAAACGCCTCATAACACTGCTGACCACGATATCCTTTATTATTTATGAGCCATGTTTCCTGCATCCTTTTTAACATCTGCGGCTTTTTCCTGCTTAATAAACGAGAGAACCTTTCGATCTCTTGCCCCTTAGGTGCGCTTTGTAGGAGATAGCTAGCCACCTCCCATCGAAACTTTCGTCTAGCACAGGTATTTATGGTCCTTGCGCCTTGAAAATGCAGACACTCGAGCCCTGCAACTGCCTCAATAATTTCTTTTTGCATTAAAACCCCGAATGGGAAATTTTCATTTAAAGAACAATGTTTCATAAGCCCTTGAAGAAAATCTTTTTCTTCGTTGGACAAACAAACAAAGATTGGCCGCCTGTTACTTTTTCGCTTGCTAATGAGACGACGGAATACCTTAAATTCAAAAGATTCAGTTGATAGATCATCAAAGAGAAACTGAAACATTAATTTTCTATAAGCATATACATCTCGTACATATGGATTTTTTTTCTCTTTAAAGCAGTCAATTTCCAACTCAGCCACAGTGTCAACAATTTCCTTTTGATTGAACTTTAAAGAGAAGCGCCAGTCTTGTTTAAGCGTCTCAAGGACCTTTTTATCTTCTTCTGACAAATAAACAAGTTGCTGTTCTTCTACTGTTCTTATTATTTCTTTTCCCATAACTCATCCTCATTATTTTTTTTGTTTTTCTCATGATGACACAGGTTTTGAAGTCAAATACTGAAACATGACAGCCGGAAAATGAATGACTGGATACCCCCGCCGAAGCTAAGCATGACGATACAGTTGCTACACTGTCAGTCTTAGATTTTCTTCATCGTTACAGCGCATTTGACTCTCGGTGATCGTCATTATCTGTTCTTTCTTCGTATCTATGCGCCGCCTTAACGAACTGGATTTATCGAATAGATCACGTATTTGTTTCACCCGCTCTTCTGAAGAAAAAGCAGAGGAAATATCGGACAGTTTATTTTGATATCCCCACCCCAGCCTTAAATCACTAAAACTCTTTTCAAGCTTCGAAAAGCCATCCATTTCAAAATGGCTACAACTACTTTTCATCATAAAACGCAACTGTTGCAACACTTGATCAACATTGGTGATGACTGAAAACAATGATGTCTCTTTTTCTTCATCCTCATTATATGTATAGGGGAAAAAGGTACTCACAGAATGAAAGAACCCTTCATCAACAAAATTAAAAAATTGAACGGCCTCTTGCTGCAACAATGAATTCACAGAATCTTCTAAATTAACTAAAAAAGTATCGAGCCAACAAATAAACGCTTTTGGGTGATGTAATAAACAATCCTCCTGTTTATATTCCTCTCCTTGAACCTCCTCTTGTTCTGCGAGAAGTTCTCTAATTTCATAATGGCCTATCTCATAACGCACTCGTTTGCGAGGAGGTGTTTCTTTTTTGTCCAATCTTCTTTTTTCTGACATCTTTTTCCATAACTCTTTTATCCTCAATTTTTCTTTACTTACTGACATGGAAAAATTTTTGAACGCTTCATACTCAACTTCACCTTGTACGAGATAATCAACTACCTCGCCTCGAAATTTTTGTATGGCAACAGTGCTGATAGTGCTCTCGCCTTGAAAATGCAGACATTCTAATTTTAAAACAGCCTCAATAACTGTTTGTCGACTTAGAAAGCTAAGGTGAAAACATTCATCTGAAGAGCAACGTTTCTTAAGCTTTTGAAGATATGCTTTTTCTTTGTCGGACAAATAAACAGAGAGTTGTTGGCCATTATTTTTTCGATTATTAACGAGACGACAGAACTCCGTAAATTCAAAATATTCAGTTGCTCGGCCACCAAGAGATTCAAACATTAGTTTTCTATAAGCATTTATTTCATGTACATATGAAGCTCTTTTCCCTTGAAAACGGTTCATTTCTAACTCAATCACCGTGTTAATAATTTCCTCTTCACCAGAAAGAACTACATCCAAAGATTCTGGGGGAAAAAGCCGGCCTTGTTTGAGCTGCTCAAGCACCTCTTTATCCTCTTCTGACAAATAAACAGGTTTTCGTGGACCACGTCGAAATCGGTATTTATATGCATTCAGGAAAGTGGAAAATGTTCTGAATGCATCGTTGAAAATCTCGTCAAATTCAGAAAACCGATTATCAGTAAGATACTGAAACAACGCCTTCCGATAGTAGGTTACTTTGCGTGCCTGCGGAGCACTTTTAAAACGAGCAGACTGCAAACTACGAATAACGTGAAGAATTTCCTCCTGATTGAAATCATTCAGTTGAAATTTGGAAAAGAAATATCTTTCCTTCAGCCGATCAAGAGCCTCTTTTTCTTTTTCTGACAAAACAACAAATTTCTGTTTGTGTAGAACTTTTGGCATCACAACTTCTTCTACGTTTCTTTTTCTTTTTTTTCCCATAACTCATCTCATTATTTTTTTGTTTTTCTCATAATTCCCCACATTCCTAAGAACATAGTTAGTAAAATATAGCAGCTATAAATCCATATACATGAAACTCGATGTTAGAACCCGAATGCGCATCAAAACAAGCCAGAGTAGAATGCCGCCCTTTTTTGTCAGGGGATAAATATGTCAGAACAAAAACCTGCTATTGGATTTGTGAGCTTAGGGTGCGCAAAAGCTTTGGTGGATTCTGAACAAGTCATGACGGAATTGCGCCGTGAAGGGTATGAAATCGTAGACGATTACAAACAAGCAGACCTCATCATCATCAATACGTGCGCCTTTATTAACGAAGCCATCGAAGAATCGCTCCTTGCCATCAAAGAAGCCTTGCTCGAAAACGGCAAAGTCATCGTAATGGGCTGCCTTGGAAAACGAAAAGTGACGATATTGGAGCAATTCCCGCTCGTACTCGGCATTGTCGGGCCAAACGATACAAAAGCTGTGTTGCAACTGGTTCATCAGCATTTATCTCCGCCACGCCATGCTGTTGCTACTTCCTTGCCAAAACAAGGCATCAAACTCACACCATCCCATTATGCTTATTTGAAAATTTCAGAAGGATGCAATCATCAATGCACGTATTGCATCATCCCTGAATTGCGCGGCCCTCTTGTCAGCCGCTCTATTGGAAACATTTTGGATGAGGCAGAAACGCTCGTGAACGCAGGTGTTAAAGAACTGTTGATCATCGCACAAGACACCAGCGCTTACGGAAGTGACTTAAAATTTAAAACAGACTTTTGGAAAGGACGCCCGTTAAAAACCAACCTATTGGATCTAGCAAAGACGTTAGGGGAATTCGGCATATGGATTCGACTGCATTATCTCTATCCCTACCCCAACGTTGATGAACTGATTCCATTGATGGCCGAAGGAAAAATCCTTCCGTACCTCGATGTACCTTTACAGCATGCAAACGCACGTATTCTGGAGCTGATGCGTCGTCCGGCTCATACGGAGAAAATGCTAGAACGCATCTCAAAGTGGCGAGAACAATGCCCCAATTTAACGATTCGCAGCACATTCATTGTGGGTTTTCCGGGTGAAACGGATCAAGAATTTGAAGAATTGTTACGCTTTTTAGAGAACGCGCAATTAGATCGCGTGGGATGTTTCAAATACTCACAAGTCAAAGGCGCAAAAGCCAATGAACTGCCAGACTACATTCCTGAAGACGTCAAAGAACAACGGCTAGAAGCACTCATGACTTTGCAAGCAGACATCAGTGAAGAAAAGATGCAGAAGAAAATCGGCAAAACAATAGAAGTATTGGTGGATGAAGTAACAGAAGATCAGATGATTGGACGCTCAGAAGGCGACGCTCCCGAAGTCGATGGCAATGTATTTATAGAAGGATCTTTTCAGTTACTCCCTGGGGATTTTGTGAAAGTAAAAATAACAGACGCCGATGCATATGATTTATGGGGAAAACTGTAGAGACGCGATTCACCGCGTCTCTTAACAAACAAAATAATTCACGACGCGCTATTTGTCACACGTGTTATCCACATAAGGAAAAGCATAGGAGACATCTACAATAGTGTTATCCGCATAGTCTGCTTCAAGGACATTCAGACACTGTGGTTTATCCGCAGCAAATAAAGAAAGTGTTAAGGACTTACCGTCTAACAAGAAATTATCTGAAGAAATCGTGCTGAATTTATAATCTTTTCCCTGCTTCGTTCCTGTCACCGATAAAGTGCATATATTTTTTTGCTGATCGTATTGCACGTTGTATTGCGCACTATCACCAAAGACTTCATTCAACTGATCTTGCACCAACTCATTCTTAAGAAAACTCTCACAACTCATCGGCGGAATTGTTGGAACAGGCATTTGAGCGAACGCAATGCCACTTAACAACAAAGACACAATCACAAGTATTTTTTTCATCGAAAAACTCCTTACAAAGGAAACAAAAGGCAAAAAATCATAACAAAACCCCCTATCCCCGTCACCTTCCAACAATGTCCTGAAATAAAATCGCAACGCCCCGTCTCAAGGCAAGATAAATCGCGGTGTTCCACCGTCATCCTCGCGAAAGCCAAGAATCCAGAATATATATATTTTCTGGATGCCCGCTTTCGCGGGCATGACGATACAGTTGCTACGAGTACTCCGCCGTCATCATCCCCAGTTCTGCAAAAATTCCTCAATTCTCTCGATGAAACAACTCAATCGAATATTCTTTCGCAGTTTCCAAATCTTCTCGAAGTGTTTTGAATTTCTTGCTGAGTCTTTTGACGTCCTTTTGGAAGACTTTGCATTCTTGATACTTAATCGTCGTCATCTGGATAATCCCGTACAGACGTGTTGGATGTACGATAAAAAACAGCTTCGCAATCCAGTTCTTCTTTTTCTTTTGCACCCAACCACGGCACATCGAGATGTGAAAGTTCAGACAGCATGGTTGCATTAAGATCAGAAAGTCTTTGTCACTCCCAATCGATATGCTCGATCTCTCGCCCACTCAACAAACTGATATCAGGATCCAACCCAAACTTTAGGCAAATAGCCCCACGATTCCGCCGCCGACACCGAGGAGAACGGTTGCACCAAGAAAAATGCCAACAACCCATGCGTAGATGCCTTTCAAGCGATATTTACCAGGCAATACTTTGATCGCAAGCACATAGAGAAACCCAAGAACAATCGGTAACAACAAAGCATTCATGACTTCGATCGCAACACTTAAACGCACAAGATTCACATGCGACGCAACCAACACACCGCCTAACAACAACACCACTGCATAAGCCAGATAAAACCAAGGTGCTTCACTGGGTTTATGTTCGAGCGAGTGCCTATAACCCGTGATTTCGCCCAACCCCCAAGCGGCTGTTAACGACACAACAATAGCCGCCACTAAAGACGCTCCCAACATTCCTGCTGCAAACAGAAGCTTTCCCGCGGTCATCCCTAAAAAAGGAATCAATGCATCACTAATTTGATGCACGTTATTCAATGAACAACCGGGATTTATTTTTCCAATAGTCGATGCCGTCGTAATCATCACAGCCATCATAATGAGCTGCGTCACGACAGCACCAATCGCTGTATCGATTCGTGAAAAACGCATATAGGTATTTTGGCAATTTCTGTGCGACACACAGCACGCATCGCCATGCAAGCCATGCTCTTGGCATGACATATGTTTGTCCACGATGGCGGACTGTTGATAAAAAATCATCCACGGCATGATCACGGCACCAATATTCGCAGCCGCTAAATAAAAGTAATGCGGATCATTTAACGGGATATTAAAAAATTGCGTGCGCACATCATGAAATAAAGGATGTGCCATCCATGCGACCGCGATAAAAACAAGCTCAAACAAACCGAGCGCAATGGCACAACGCTCTACAGAACGATAAGTACCGCTCATCACAATCGCGAGCAAAAAGAAAATCGAGAGGCTCAACGATAGCCAACACGGAATACCAAAAAGCGCGCCCACACCCGAGATGCCAGCAAACTGCGTCAAGATGGCGCCCACACAGGTCACAACGAGCGTTGCCACAGAAAGCCATGCCCAAGCTGTTCCAAAGGTCCGTTGAATCAATTGACCATGTCCCACCCGCGTGACAACCCCTAAACGCACGGTGAGCTCTTGAGTGATATACAAAATCGGAATGAGAAGTGCTTGCAATAGGATCATGCGATATCCCCACACAGCTCCTGTTTGTGCTGCTGTAATGAGACTGCCTGCATCCGTATCTGCAAGCATCACGATGATTCCCGGACCAAAGACTGTGAGTAATATCTTTATTTTTTTTAACGCCATATTGCTTTTCGATCGCTGTTTTAAAGGCGCGCGATTATGGGTGAAAACAAATGTGAATAATAGAAAAGGAACAAAGAAAGATGGCGCCCCGGACAGGATTCGAACCTGTGACCTTTCCCTTAGGAGGGGAATGCGCTATCCAACTGTGCCACCGGGGCTCTAAAGATCAGCACTAAAGGAACGGCCATCAACGACCAATCTTGGACGAACAATCGTCCTTAAAATACTCATTTACTTACATGTAAACTGCGCTTTTGCGGATGATTGTTCGTCCAACCTTGTCTCGCTGCTGACCGTTCTCCGTAATTCATGTTCTTAATCTGGGAAAGTACAACTTACATCTTGAAGTGTGTTGGTACCGAGGGTCGGAATCGAACCGACACGGTGTTGCCACCACCAGATTTTGAGTCTGGCGCGTCTACCAGTTCCGCCACCCCGGCACACAAGGCTGGCGAGTTTAGCAAAGGCCTCCATCCAATCAATTAATATTTTCAGAAGAGAGATATCAAATCTGGATTCCAGCAAGCAGTTAAGAATGACGACGAAATTGTATTTCTGCATTGCTGCACCATGAATTGCATAACAAGGGGGAGAACCTATAATGCTGCGTTTATTTCACGAGCGAGACTCCTTCATGAAAATACTTAAATTATTGATTCTTTTGCCCTTTCTTTTTTGCCCAATACTTTCCAACGCAACATTGCCTCAACTGTTTTCCATGCAACAAAAACCAAGTTTGTCACACATGTTGAAACAGGCTTTGCCAGGAGTCGTTAACATCGTTTCCCAAGGAGAATTACCGATCCCTAACGATCCTTTTTTACGCCGTGAATTAGAGCAACAACAACACGGAGCTTCTGTCGAACAAAACAAGCATTTTGTCAGCGTTGGCTCAGGAGTCATCATCGATGCAGAACACGGTTTAATCATCACTAACGCACACGTCGTAAATCTCGCTCGAAACATCACTGTAACTTTAAATGACGGGCGTCATTTTCAAGCGAAAAAAATAGGAGAAGACGACACAACAGATATCGCAGTTCTTCAAATTAATGCCACTGATTTAACCTCTATTCCATTTGGAGATTCCAATAAATTAGTTGTTGGTGATTTCGTAGCCGCTATTGGCAGCCCTCTTGGATTAAAACAAAGTGTTACTTCCGGGATAGTGAGCGCATTGCACCGAAGTGACCTTGGAATCGAAGGGCTCGAAAACTTTATCCAAACCGACGCCCCCATCAATATGGGAAATTCCGGGGGAGCTCTGATGAACATGGACGGACAATTGGTTGGTATTAACACCGCATTGCTATCTGGCTCAGGCGGCAATATAGGAATCGGGTTTGCCATCCCCTCCAACATGGCAAAAAGCGTTGTCGCACAAATTTTAGAATTCGGAAAAGTGCAACGCGGTTTGATGGGAGTTTTGGTACAAACACTCTCTCCAGACTTAGCCGCTGCATTGCACACGCCAAGACAAAAAGGTGCCATTATTTCTCAAATCGTCCCTTACTCTCCTGCTGCACATGCCGGCTTAAAAGTGGGCGACATCATCATTTTCATCAACAAAGAAGCAATCACTTCCAGTGAAGATGTTCAAAACACGGTAGGGCTCATGCGAGTAGGCGAGACAGCGAAAGTCACTGTGTTACGACAACAAAAACAATACAGTTTTACCGTTAAAACCTCCGACCCAAAAATTAGTCTCACAATGGCTCAAAAAGAAAATCCATTTTTATACGGACTAGAACTTGCAAACTTCACGGAAGAAAACACCGCTCATGGATATGTACAAGGTATAAAAGTATTGAAAGTAAACAATTACTGCACTGCTTGGACTGCTGGTTTAAGAGAAGACGACATCATTGTGTCTGCCAATAACCAACTCGTGCACAACATTTCACAACTAAAAACGATCGCTCACGGCAACACAAAGAACCTTTTGTTGAACATTCTTAGAGACAAAGGCGCGGCCTTTGTCGTCATCAAATAAGGCTTATAACCACAACATGAACAAACGAATCACATTAACTTTTTTCATTGGGCTTTTGAGTTGCTGCATATCGTTACCTCTCTTTGCAAAACAGAAAACACATGCTGCCATGCCAACCGTAGTCACCCTGACTAAAGCGGCTATGCATGAGTGGCAACCCACTACGCAAGTCGTAGGCACTATCAATGCTATTAACAGCATCAAGGTCACACCACTCATTGCGGGGCAAGTCACTGAAATTTATTTTCGATCAGGACAAATGGTGCAACAAGGACAACAGCTTGTTCAAATTTATCCAAACATCATTCAAGCACAATTAGATAAGGCAGCCGCGCAATATAGAACCAGCCAAATCAACTACGAACGTTTCAAAAAATTGGCGAATCAAGGTTACTACGACAAAGCGGATCTTGATTTGAAATTAGCTGAATTAGAAAGCAACAAAGCAGACGTAAATCAGTTACAAGCTCAATTGTCACTCACCAACATCACCGCTCCTTTTGCAGGAAAGATAGGATTGAGGAATATCAGCATAGGCGATTATTTATCTCCTGGAGACTCTATCACCACTTTAGAAGCCACGGACCCTTTGCGTGTTGATTTCACACTGTCGGAGCATTACATCAGCCAAGTGAAATTAGGAAATACCGTTAAAATTATTTCCCGCGCATTTCCGAACAAAGCTTTTGAAGGCCCTATTTATGCATTCAACTCCATCGTCGATCCCAACACACGCACATTAGATATGCGAGCAAAGATCAGTAATCCAAAAAACGAATTAATTCCAGGTACTTTCGTGGAAGTCACTGTGTCGTTGGGCAAAAAAGAACGTGTCATTTTCTTGCCTCAAAATGCCATCGTCTACGCTTCGGATGGAACGTTCGTCTACCTCATGAAAGATCACAAAGCCATACGAACAAAAATCAAATTAGGCCCTCTCATTCAAAACAATCAAGCAGTCGTGTTTGACGGAGTGAAGGCAGGTGATGAGGTCATCACAGGGGGGCAATTGAAACTCAGTGATGGATCCGCCGTTATGACACAAGAAGAAGCGCAAGCTTATTTCAAAAACATGCAGAAAAAGAAATAGCTCCCTCGGTTGTCATCCCCGCGCTTTTCTCGTCATTCCCGCGAAAGAGGGAATCCAGGAAAGATATCAATTCTGGATCCTTAGTTTCGCGGGGATAACGACAGATTCGCGGGGATAACGACAGAACGCTAACGAACTCAAGCATTGCCACAAAGAGAAAAAAACATGGCTTTTACAGACGTATTTATAAAAAGACCCGTTTTCTCAACCGCTTTAAGTTTGATCATCTTTTTGGTCGGCTTGGTATCTTATAAACAGTTGCCCGTACGCGATTACCCTGAAATTGATGCCTCTGTAGTCACTGTAACTACCACCTATCCTGGAGCCCCTGCATCCCTGATGGAGGGATTCATCACAACACCGATGGAAAATGCAGTATCGGGTATCGACGGCATCGATTACATGACGTCATCAAGCACGCAGAGCACCAGCACGATCACGGTTTATATGAAACTGGGCTACGACATCGACCGCGCCATGATCAACATTTCCAACAAAGTCGACTCCGTGATATGGGAATTGCCGAAAGATATTTACAACCCCGTGATTGAGAAACAAGACCCAAACGCCACCCCTATCCTTTGGTTCTCTTTTGCCAGCGACTCCATGAGTCCTGAAGAAATTACTGATTATTTATTACGTGTTGTGCAACCGCAGATGGAAACAGTCAACGGTGTCAGTCAGGCTCAAATCGTTGGTGAAAAGGAATATTCCATGCGCGTTTGGCTCGATCCAAAATTGATGGCAGCGCATCAAGTGACAGGAAACGATATTGAAGAGGCACTGAATGCTCACAACGTACAAGCCACTTCTGGAACACTAAAGGGGCCTTATCAACAATTTGATATCTACAGCACGACAGACATTAACCAGCCGCCCCAATTCAATAACATCGTGATTCGAAACGAGAACGGTCGATTTGTGAGAATTAAAGATGTTGGCCATGCAGAACTAGGGCCACAAGACACCGACTTTTCCGTTTTCATGAACGGGAAACCCAGTATTTTTATGGCCATCACGCCTAAGTCAGATGCGAATCCTTTAGACGTTGTGAAAGACATTCATCAATTGCTTCCACATATTAAAGTGAACATGCCTCAATCTTTGGTATTGAGCACTTTGTATGACGCTTCCTTGTTTATTAATGCGTCCTTACACGAAGTAACAATGACCATTTTCATCGCTTGTTTTTGCGTCTTTCTGGTGATCTTTTTCCTATTGGGCTCTCTACGCAGTGTCTTTGTTCCTGTCATCACCATTCCCCTCTCATTGGTCGGCGTTTGCTCGCTCATGATTGCTGCTAATTTCTCGATCAATATGTTGACGTTATTGGCTTTTGTATTAGCCATCGGTTTGGTTGTTGATGATTCTGTCGTCGTACTTGAAAACATCCACCGTCATTTGGAAAGCGGCGCCTCTCCTAAAAAAGCGGCCATCGATGGAGCGCGCGAAATTTCATTCGCCGTCATTGCAATGACCCTAACATTAGCGGCTGTTTACGCTCCAATCGGTTTTGTTACAGGACTCACTGGAAAATTATTCCGAGAGTTCGCATTCACATTAGCGGGCACCGTTTTATTTTCCGGTTTTATTGCGCTCACTCTGTCGCCGATGATGTGTTCCAAATTATTTAAAGAAGACGAGAACTTGAATGCAGGTTTCCCAGGGTTCGTGAACCGTTCGTTTTCGATCTTAATGAACGGATACCAAAAAGCACTTCACATCGTACTCAACAAAAAAACATGGATAGTTCTTATAGCACTTGTCGTTTATGTTTCCTGTTACTTTCTCTATCAAGCTTTGCCTCAAGAACTCGCGCCTGATGAAGATCAAGGCGTCGTCATGGGCATGGTTACGGGACCTGCAACAGCCAATCTTGATTACATAGAACGAACAACAAAATATACCGAAGGTATTTTCAAAACGATTCCAGATGTTGCCAATTACGGTGTAGTAAACGGTTACCCGAGCGGTGTGAACACGGCCTTCTTGTTGTTGACTTTGAAGCCATGGGACCAAAGAAAAATAACAGCCATGCAAATTAATCAGCAATTGTTGCCACAACTCTGGACGATCCCAAGCGTACAAGCGTATTCGTTTTTACCCGCTTCATTGCCGGGTTCTGAAGGATTTACACCCGTCTCGTTTGTATTAAAAACGACAGAACCTTTCGTAAATCTAGAAAAATATTCCAATCAATTAGTACAAGCCGCGCAAAACTCCGGTCTTATGCAAAACGTGATGAGTGATTTGATGATCGACAAATCACAAGTCGTTGTAGATATCAATCGTGAAAAATCAGCGGATCTCGGCATTGGAATGTCACAAATTGCCAGTGCTTTAAATATATTTTTAAGCACACCGATCGTGACGCGATTCAATCGAGAAGGCAGAAGTTACGAAGTGATTCCAGAGCTATACGATCAATACCGCTCTATTCCTGAAAGCCTCAACATCTTGCATGTAAGAACTTCAAGCGGGCAATTGATTCCATTATCGAACATTGTGAACATCTCTTTGCAAACCATTCCTCGTTCGCTCAATCATTTCCAACAACTGCGATCGGCCACCATCACTGCGAACTTGTCTCCAGGCATTACGGTTGGACAAGCACTTGAGGAAATGAATGCTCTGGCAAAGAAGATCATCGGCAAAGATAGAAATGTACAAATTGATTATTCGGGACAATCGAGGCAGTTCTATCAAGCTGCAGGAAAAATGGTGCAAACCTTTATTTTTGCAGTGATTTTCATCTTCCTGATATTGGCCGCACAATTTGAAAGTTTTAAAGACCCTTTCATCGTGATGTTAAGTGTGCCGTTATCAGTCGCAGGCGCTTTAATCCTTCTGGTGTTGTTCGGCGCTACCATCAATATCTATACACAAATCGGTCTTGTGACACTCATCGGATTGATTACCAAAAACGGTATTTTGATTGTGGAATTTGCCAACCAACAACAAGAGAAAGGCATCGAATTTAAAGAAGCGATTATCACCGCAGCATCTTATCGATTACGCCCCATTTTAATGACCACCTTCGCCATGATTTTAGGCGCCCTCCCCCTCGTCTTTGCGAGCGGTGCAGGATCGGTCTCACGCAATCAAATGGGTTTAGTGATCGTCGGAGGTATGAGCTTCGGAACCTTGCTAACGCTGTTTGTCGTACCCACGGCTTATTATTTGATGGCAACAAGAATAAAGCATGAAGAAAAATAGTAGAGATACGGTCTATTACATTACATCGCTACATTTTTAATCCCACTTTATGGGCACATTGTTTTTGCCAAATTTTAATATTGTTAATATGTGTCTTACCTAAAAGATGATCCCTTACCTGATTCTGTAACGCGCTTTGAAAATGCTCATAAGCCTGTTGATAATCTTCCAATAAATAGGCAGCACGACCTCGGAAATAATAGCTCTGACTATCTTCTGCAAATGCCATTTCCAATAATTCTTTAAGGCATTTTGTTCCATATTCTCTTAATTGCTCATGGCCAGTTCTTATAAAAAGCGCTCCGATATATATATGGAGTCGTACCGACCATTGTGATCGATCAAGGGATTCAAGCGAGGCCAGAAAAGCTGAAGCAATATCGGCATCGGCAAGACACTGATACAAGTAAACCCCTTCACTTTTTTTTCTGGTCATTACCTCGATATCCCGCAAACAAACAAAGATATTTTCTAACGAAAATTTTTCCATCAATTGTTGAAATTGCACTTTTAAATCAATTTCTTTTTCTTTTGACGATAACCAGTGATAAACAGAAGACTCTAAAATCAACAACTGAATGAAAGAGAGAGGTTTGTCTCTCACAGGCCCTTTTTCTGATGCACTTCTTTCGTCTCGTTGACCAAAAAAAGTTAGATCTGTTTCTTCATTTGGATTCCAATCCACTAAAGATTTTGTCGTCCAGTCAGAATCAGAATCCGCATCCTGAAACTCCATCTCTTCTAAACACGAAAGGGATAAGCCTGAAAAGACATACAACAATGAAGGCAAATGATGCAAAAATAATTCATGTTGTATTTTTTGAAGAACAGAGATGCCTATTAAACTCTCATCAACTCTTCGTTCGAATTGTTCCTGTAGATAAATTGCCGCAATAATTGTCTGTCGCTTATCCATACGCCCATCTTGGTTACACGGCGCATAACACAAATGATTCAAACACTCTGGACCACCAACGCAGTCCACAACCCATTGAACAGCCTTTTTTAATTCATTCACAAAATAGAAATGTTCATCGCCATACAACAATAAAACATTTCTAAGATTCTGATTTTGAGGATTCTCTTTCAGTAATCGTTTGAATAAAGCACGTTCACCCAAAACCATTTTTCTTTTTTGCTGCACCAACAATTGAACACGACGATGAATCAAGTCAGATAAATCACTGTTGGGGTCTTCTTCTTTTAAAGATTGGTAATAATGCTCCCAATCCTTACAAGAACATTGATCAATCCGTTCCTCATGACGAGCAAAAACAACATCGAACAAAAGACACGCAAATACGTAATCCTGTACGTCTGCATGTTGTACAGCCAACCGTTGAATCTCAAGCCACAATTTAGGCCAAAGCCTATCTATATGAGCACTATGCTCTTGATAAATCGCCGCAATCTTCTGTGCTTCAGACGACATAGTTTGGTGTGACTGAAGCCCCTCATAAAGACCAACCAATTCCGTTAGAACAGGAACCGAATATACGGTCACAAGCTTTTTTAAAAAACAATATTTCTCTTGTGGAGACCGTAGACTATCAGCAGACAGGATCTCAAAAACTTGATCACAAAATTGTTTTTCGTACTCTTCCGACACGCGAAGCGACAGCAAAATGTTTAACAATGAACTTCTATCATCAGGCCCGCTCCAACGTTCCCAATACAGATCCACAATCTTTTGAGCCAACGGAGAGGAAACGACTAACGAACTACCTTCTTGTGGAAAATTGATTTGTCCCAAAAAGAAAAGATCACTCAACATTGCGTCATTCAAATGAATGCACCAAAGGCATTCTGGATGTTTACGAGCATAATCACACGCTATCTCCACAAACATACCCCAAGCATCTGGACACATATCAATAGAAAGAGCAGTAATTCTCTCGTCTTTTATCGATAAAAAAGAACTGAAGTCTTCACGTTCCACTTTCTTTTTGTTGATAGAGTCCCCAACCAATGCCTGGATTGTTTCTTTGTGAAAAAAGAAACAATTTGGAAAATCCTCCACTTGATGACTATCACGATCTAAAAACCCTAGCTTGTACAATACCTCTTCCGTTTCAGGTGAATTAAAACGAATAGCCACGTAATGATCAGTCATTGCAACAAAACGAATACTTTGACGCCATTCGTCTAATCGGATTGAAAATTTTTCCTCGTCCATTTCAAGATCGATTTGATTCACAGAGGGAAAACAACGCAATAAAAATAAGATCAATTCACTGTCACACCACCCTTCTATAATTTTGATGCGTTTCATCTCTTTTATAATGGGTTGAATGATTAAAGACAGCTCCATATAAATGTTTGGTTCTAAACGACGAGAAATAACAAACTGCTCGAACCGCGGTAGAAAATGCAATTGATCGATAACTCTTTTTAAATAATCTCCAAGACTAAAAAAAGGAACTCCAGTTTTCATCGAATCATACAAAACAGAGCTCTGCAGATTTGGATCATCGATTTCAAAATGAACATTCGAAACCCTAAAAAAAGCATGAATGAGATCAATTGCGAATTTTGCTTCACCGCTTAAATGAATCACAATTTTCTGTTCAGATTGTCGATCGATAAGATTTCGTAAGAAAGATTCAATTCCCCAATTATTATCTAAGTACAACTCCTTTAAATTCGGTAAAACAAAAGGAAGTCTACGAATATTCCCGCTTCCTCTTAAATCGAGGATTCGCAAATTCGGAAAATTCAATTTCAAGTTGGGAGTCATCAAACGTAGGTTTGGCATATTACTCAAAATCAAATGCTCTAAAGGCAAATCGGTTGCACGGCTCAGATGCTCCATAGCTGAATCCGTGAGCAACGTCTCATTAAGATTCAAGGTACGGAGATGATAAATAGGCCCATTCATTAATTTCAAAATATCGCGATCTTTGAGCACCTGGGCATAACGATGTAGCGACAGTGAAGAGAAAGGGGTAACCAATAAAATATCTAAAATTGCTCGTTGCTGCTCTCGTGTAAGCAATATCTTTATTTCATCAATATGTTTATAAAGCCTTTCTAAACATAAATATTTCTCCTCAGGAAAAAGTTGTTCGAATCTAAGTGTGAACGGTTTTTTGCGCAATAAATCGCCGTGAAGCTGAACTATAGTCGAGTGATCTTCTTGCTCGTAAAAAGCGATTAATTGCTCTAATAAGCCTTTGGCCTGTGTGGGAGAAAAGAAATCATCACGCTCATTTGCGATCTCCTCTACTTCTTCTTTAGACAATTGAAACGGAGATCGTCTATATCCCAAAGCTTTTGTGATACCACGCAAACCTTCCCCATATAACAAAAAATTGTATTGGGTAGTTGTTGCAGTCGGCTCTGAGGCTATTAATGAACGGCTCGAATAAGTAGACGAGGACAATCCATTCTGTGCCATCTGCAGCAAGTGATCGAAACGTTCTTGAACAGCTCCTTTTTTAAAACACGGTTTATAAAACTTAGATAAAAGAGACAATACATGGCGCAAGATCACAAACGGTGATTCATTCGTCCACACTTCTAATTCTTCTCTCAATTTCTTCATTCGAAAAAACAAGCTTTGAACATACCCTCCAATAGGAATACACAAGAGGCTGGAATTTAACTTATGTGTTTCTAAAGGGTTAACAGGACGAGTTGTGTTAAATTTCTCTTTCCCTGACTCATAGAGTTGTCCTATATAGCCATTAAACAGCATCGACAACCTGCTATTTTCAACCCGGCACTCTTCAATCCACGCTTTCAAGACCATATCAAAATCTAATGTTAAGAATTGATGGAAGACATCTGGATCTAAAATAGGAATACGCATTAAATCTAATAAGAAAAACATATTAATAAGTTCAGGCTTCTTCATATCCTCTTGTTCTTTGAATGCACGAGCATCAAAAACTCTAAAATCAAAGGAATCATTATCGGATGCTTGCAACACAGCATTTCGCCCGTGCAAATCTGAAATCAACAACAAGAGAAAAAATAAAAAATTACGTGTAAAAGATACAGAATTGATTCTATTAAGGTCATCAGGGCTTTCTTTTAAGACATTCGATAACAATCGTCCTTTCACATGTTCGCGAATCTCTATAGCAATTATCTTCCCACGATAATCGAGACGCGCCACGGCAGCTCGCGGCAATATTTTCTCGCCAAACACGCGCTGCGCAAGTCGCTGCATGGCAAAGGACGGCATGTCCGGCCAAAAAACCACTTCGTATACAGGTCCTTTGTATTCATCAAGATTGAGATTAGGGTCATAAGGAATATCTGAACAAACGGTGAAAACGCAATGGGTACCCGCACGATCTGTTGGCGGTTCACGAAAGTTTCCATTCTCATCCAACAACCAAGAATGAGCATTTTCTGATAGAGCAAATGTTTTTCCCGATTGGAAAGAAATGTGAAGCGATTCGTCATCAGATATGGGGGCTTCAGAAATAAAACTTTTCAGACCTTCCCAAAACATAAAATCTTGCTCCAAGACCGGCAACGCATCTCCATTCAATTGTTGTTTCTCTAAATTCTTCAACCATGTTTTACGCCTGTTTTCATCTGTTGCATTGTTATGCGTCTCAGCAAAATAACATTTCAAGTAGCGATAAAAGAGAACTTGTAAATGAGGGGTTAATCCAAAACAAAAGGTTTGAAAAAGTTCAAACTTCGCATCGTGTTTGAAGAACTCTTTAATTTGTCTTTCGAATATTTTTTTAAAAATCGTCTCTTTTTCTTCCGATGACAAATTGCTCTGATCAATAACATCCAAGAAAACAGGTCTGACGGATAATGACAAATGCATATAGCGTTGAAAATAATCGGACCATCGATGACTAACAGCTTCTGGATTTTCAGAAAAAAGAAAACGCAGCAAATAAGGACGATATTGCTCAGGATCTTTTGGCATTGGGGTATTTGCACAAACCATCTGCGGTTGCTTTGATATTCCACCAAAGCATTGTTGTCTCGCGAACACAGGAGCAGCTTCGTTGTCATAAGGTGTATAACCCAAACCAATAAACCGTAACTCCGCTTTCTCCTGCTTTTCATTCCAGGTTAACTCAAAAGTTAATGAGCTATTAAAAAACGATAATTCACTTATTTTTTGTTTTTCCGGATCGAGCTTATCGCTCAAATTGCAATAACCGTGTCGGATAGAAACCCGATAACCGCCAGTAATCTCATCAAGCGAAAGATCAAAATTATTCTTACTCACACTTTTCCCTGCTTCTAAAAACCATTGAATCAATGGACCAGCAGAACCATTAACAACGCCATAATCTCCAAAACTAGTTCCTTGTGACAACAAAGCTTTCAAGAAAAGAGCCAACTTATGACCAGGAGATGATTGCAAGACTGCGTCCAATAGAGAAATCCCTCGGTCCCGATCCGTCGCATAACGTGTTTCAACGAACGCTACAATCTCTGCTCGTTGTTCTGGATCACGATATTTTTCATTCAACTCCTTAAAAGAGTTTGTAAGCGGTTCAACAACAATTCGATTCCCTTGCTCGGTATGTCCTACATACCATAGATGCGGATACACGATCTTTCTCTCTAACATCATCGGTAAAAAATGATGGATCAATACGTGCATCATCTTTTTCGATTGTTGCTTCTCCGGATTGGCAAAAGCTTTTTTATAAAATTTGCCTAAAACATAATCTAAAAAATGAGTCCCTTCGCGGTATTCCAAAAGATCTTCTAGCCAACCTCTCTCGCTATCTATCTTTCCACCGATCTTTACTCCTTGCTGTTGCAATACTTGTAAAACAGCTAATAAAGCAAGGGCATGTAACGAAATCTCTGCATCTGTTATTAATGTTTCAAAAAAACCTATTTGTTCTTGAATGCTTTTTTTCATCGACGAGGAAAATAATTCCCAATACCTATCCAGAACCACACGGTCCTCTAAGTTATTCATAAACAAACTTTCAGGCGCTTCTAAAGGAAAGAGATGATCGCTAAATAACGCACTTGCAACACAAATCCGATGAAATGCGTTGTTATACGGTCTCAAGATGAACTGTTCGAAATTGCCATAGACCCCATCTTCTTTTTGAGTGAGCGAATACACTAAAGAATGGTCTGCAAGACACTCCCCTTTTTCAGAAAAAATTCCGGTGCTAAAAATAAGCGTCACATCAAAGTTAGGATCTTCTTTAATATGCCATTGAAGATTATCAATTCTCACGTGATCCTTTTGCCCAAAGCGTTCATACAAAGACTCAATCGCTGTAAACGCCAAGCTACTTAAGTCGTATCCATCTACTTGAGAGGCACAGGCTTTGATCTGAAGAGCTAATGGGTGATCTGGATGTCCTGAGAGGAAATCACTTACTGTAGGTGCTCCTTGACGCTGAACCATATCGTCTTGATGAGATGATTCAACCTCATCGACTCGCGCGGAAAGATCCAACTTCCCTTCAGGCACTTTGCAATCTTTCGATACAGCAATGAGATTCTCTGGCTCAATGTGAATCTTGTAACGTTTCAAAATAGGGGAAAAATAATTCAGTAATTTTTGAATCTCCGATGACTCCAATGAGTTTTGAAAAACACCCAACGCGTAATCCAAAACATCAATGCCCTTCGGTTGCTTTAACACGGCATTAAAACACTCTGAGACAGAAGCAATTTCAAATGGATCTGCTCTTAAAACGTCAAAGATCCATCTCAGGGTTGATCGAACAACAGGGTTCGTTGTTACTTGCTGCTGGCCCTCAACTAATAACTGAGCATTGCTATCAATTATTTGTGCAACATCCTCCAAACGACTTGTCAAAACCTCGGTGGGTTCAAAAGGAAAGGAATGCATAAAGGGCCTTTTTATTCTTTATTCGATTCTTTAGTTATAGAAAAGATTGAAGATAAGACAACAGAGAACACTCTGAAAGACACGATTCTGTCTTTCTGTAAAGTGTCCTTTGCTGATTTTTTAGGATCCCCGCTGTAACAAAGAAGACGACGGGGATCGGATTATAGAAAAGTTACTGCTTTTGAATAACCGGTTTTTCGACCGTGCCAGTCACTCGATATTGATACGTTGTAATTTTTTCTACTGTTTGCCCCACCACTTTGTCCGCTAACCATGTAATCGCACCGGCAATCGGGCCACCGGCGATCGTTGCAACAACTGGCAAACTCGAAGTCAAATACGGCGTTACGAACAACTGAAGATTTAAATTTTTATGAACTAAATTCATAGTCCCTTTAATCAAAATTTTTGCGATAGAACCATCAAACAATAAATCGTTCGTTGAAACATTCCCGTCTTTGAATTGCAAATGCGTACTCATGTTGTCAAAGCTATATCCAGGAGAAGTTAAGCTTGAAAAATTCATCATCAACAATCGATTAATATCTAACAACGTGAGCAACCGACCAAGATTGATCTTTACCGAAGTACTGGTACCAAGATCCACGATGTACCCTTTGCGTAACTTCAGATAGACATTGCCATTTAATACTTTCAACGAAGGCGCATAGAGTGGCCCTGCCCAATACAATTGAAAATTTGCATTCCCTGAAGACGCAATCACACTGGAAGGCATTCCCCATTGTTTGAAAAGTTGTGTCATATTCGGGCTGTAAAACTCTCCAGACAAACGACTTTGGTACTGTCCTTTCACAGCATCCGCCCACTCCCCTTGCATTTCTGCTTTCAACAACGGTGAACGAAGAGTGATTTTAGCCAACTGATAAACATGCAAACCTGGTTTTGCGATCAAGGCAACTTGACCATACGTTTTCTTCCCTTGCTTAAAATCATCAATCTGCAAAGTCAAAGGAGGTAATTGACTAGGCACAATATCTGTTTTCACAGGCGTCTCTTTGGCCTTGGCGTCGAATAAATACAGTTTCTTGAAGATTCCTGTGAGGCCTTGCGTTTTATAATTCTTTGCAATCAGCACATATCCATCCACACGGCTTCCCTTGAAGCTTAAACGCGAGGCATCCTCTTGAGGCTGATAGCTCACTACCGTATCTGGAAATGCAAGTCCGAATAAATTCAGTTGCTCAATATTTACTTGAATGGTTCGAAGCTGATTCTGAAGACTCGTCGCCGCCCCATTTTTTTGCGCCGCTAACTTCTGTTTGATTTCGTTATAGAAATTTTTCCAATAAGCCCAATCGAACGTCTTTAACGTGCCGTCTATATACAAGCCCGGCTGCTTTTGAAATTCAGCATCCGTTTTGCCCAAATGCAAATTCACGCTAAATAATTTCAACTGTTTCTCTACGTGTTTGTAATTCAATGCAGCACTAAAGTCCGCCCCATAACGCAACAACACCTGCGGTGGCAGTTGCCCTCCTAACCAGACTTTCAGATTAATCGGCATCGTGCTGTTTGCGTCTTTACCCAACGGTTGAGGCAAATCGACCTCTACCCCTTGAAGGTCTGATTGCACGTTCAATACATTTTGCGAATCATTTTTTTTATGTGTATTCATATCCAAAACCGCGTGATAACTCGTTTGTCCTTTTAAATAAGGCAAATCTTTCACCTGCAAATATTTCTTTAATACCTCCAGTTCAATACGACTATCACACGTTAAACGCGTCACAGGATTCGCACCTGTAATGGAACTTAACTGCAAGGTAGCCGGTTCATCGAAAATGGTTGCAGTCATTGGATTGGACTTTAATGTGTTTTCGGTAAAGGAAATTTGGCCATTGATGTCGTTCACCAATAAATTGAGAGCCCCAGCTTTCAACGTGTTTTTTTCTAGATCTATCGTGCCATTTACTTTTGTTTTTTCTGGAGTCGATAAGGGGACATCTAATCCCAAACTTAAACCAGCATTTCCCTTCATAGAAAAGGGTTGCAAGTCGTCTCCGATAGAGTCTTCGAGGGGAGAATGATGGATAAAATCCAAATAATATTGCGCATCTCCTGTTAAGTGCGCCTGCAAAGATAATTGCTCGAACATATTTGCTTTACCAATCACTGGAATCTCTGCATGCGCATCATGCAAAGTAATGCCATATGCTTGTCCTGCTATTGCATCACAAACCATACTTCGATTATGAAAAACAAGGTGTGAATCGACATGCTCCAAGTTGGGCCACCCGGGAGCAAAATGAAATTGCAAATCATGCACTTGGCTATCAACGATAAACGTCCCCATACGGTCTCCAAACGGAAAATCATCAATAGGCCCGCGAATAACGACAGTTCCTTGCGCATCTTGTCCTTCGACAAACGCCGCGTTTAACCATTGCGTCAAATTCTTTGTAAAAATACCGACCGGTAAATAATTTTTAACAGTGGAAAGATCTTCTAAATCAAAACCGGCTGAAACGCTCAGCACAGGATTTTTAAAGTCAGAAGGAAGCAACAAACCTGCCTGTCCATTTAAAGCAATCTGATCGTTCACCACTTCAAAATGCGGCACGCTGATCTCCCACGATTGGTCGAATCGCTTCAACCAGCGTCCTTGCAAAAGCAATTTTTCTAAAGACAAGGATTGAGGAAAGAGTTTTCCAAAATCCAATTGCACCTGATTGGATTGAATCGAGAATTGTCCATTCTGTTCGTTGAGCTCAACGATACCTGAAGCATTTTCAACGCCTGGAAAACCATTCCAACGAGGAATCGATAATGGATTAAATTGCAGAGTAAATTTCCACTGACGATCGGCATCAAACAAAAGTGCCGCATTTCCTTTCAGGTATTTCACAACAAAAGGTTGCTTGATTCCTTTTTGCTGCAACACAACGTTATAGGCATCAAACAAAGTCTGAGCACGTTCTAGTTGCCCCTTATCGATATGCAACCACACATCTCCAGTAAAGGTACCGTCCTGCAATTGATATTGCTTGAAGGTTCGGCCTTTTAGCCAATCTTTGAGATCAATTTGTTTCAACGATAAATAAAGAGAGATATCCGCTTCTTTTAATTGATCCACTACTCCCGTAATCGATAAATTGAAGTTGAGCACTGTGGGTTCTGAAAATTTTTGAATGCGAACAAGCCCTGTGCATTCATGAGTTTTACCTTTATTGACTAATTTGAGCGAATCAAAGATCAGCGGGTAATGCGATTTATCTTTTCCATAAAAATCAATTTGGACATCGCTAAACACCAAGGCTTTCCTAGAGAAAATCCATTCTAAGAAATCATGATTATTGTCTTCACCGCCCGAAATAATGTGCTGTTGAAAGCCTTGTATTTGGTACGTGCCATCTGATTGTTGATGAATGCTCAACGAAGTACCCACAACATGAATCTGTGAAGGCTGTAATTGGAAGGTCAAGATCGATCGCAAGACATTAATGTCGACTTGCAGTTCCTTGATGTGTGTGAGAGTTGTCTTTTGTGTGCGATCTAAGATCGAAACGTCTCTAAACACGATTTCCGGAGAGAAGCCTTGAAACCAAGCTCTCATTTGACCAATTTTGATTGGCTGATTGAGTTGCTGTCCTGCCCACGCCGCAAACTGTTGTTTGTGTTTGTTTAATTGAGGCGTTATGCCTCGCGCGATTGAAACAACAAAAGCTAAAAAAATAAGTCCAGCTGCTAACAAATACCAAGCAAGCAACATCCCTTTTTTGATCACGCGTTTGCTTCGATGAAACTGAGGCATCATTTTTGCTCCTGCAATAACAAGAAACACAATCGATCGTGTTTCTATAGTACTTGTTGTTATTCCCGCGTAGGCGTCTGATATTCACTCTCGTACGGATTTGTGTTCATCAATTTATTTGAAAACGCAGTCGATAGTCTCTTAAAACCATAAATATAAGCGGCCACAATAATGTAGACGTGAGTACAGTCAATCCATAAAGCGGTGTATACATCAAAGGATGCACTGTCCCTTGAATGGTTAAAAGAATGACTTGGTACAAGACGAGCAACAACGCAACAACAAGCGTTTGCTGAAAAAGTGGATACACCCTCACTAATTTGTAAGTTTTTAACAGAATGTAAGAAATCACGACGAATGCAAACGCATGTTCACCAAGCAAAGCACCGCTTAATAGATCAAAGAACACACCGATAAAAAATGCATAGGCAAGCCCCACTACTTCAGGCAATGCCAACGTCCAATAAACAAAAACTAGAAAAACCCAATGTGGACGAATCCAAATCATTACTCGCGGCAACGGCAAGATGTCTAACATGAGTGCAATCAGTACCGTGATCAAAATGAGGCTGTGTTTGTGTTTATTTTTTGGAAACATATTTTTTCTCTGTTTGAGTTGCAGATGTATTCATCGTTACAACTGGCCACACCAACAACACTAAACGGCTGTGATTTAAATGTCCGGAAGGCAACACCTTAATATCCATAAACGTACTTCCAGGATCCTTATTCACAGTTACTACTTTGCCCACCGGATATCCGTAAGGAAAATGCTGACCAAGTCCTGACGTAATTAATTGATCCCCCACCCGAATGTCGGTCGTTTCTGGAACATGCAACAACCTCATGCTGTCCAACACTCCTTCGCCAACCGCAATGGATCGAACACCGGTACGTAACACCTGAACTGGAATAGCACTTTGAGCATCTGTTAATAACATCGCTCGACTGGTTAATTTTCCAACTTCAATCACTTGCCCAATCACACCGTAAGGATCGATCACGGGTTGACCGATATAAACGTGATCGACAGTACCTTTGTTTAACACGACTTGGCGCACGGATGGCTCAGAAGCAACAGCTAATAACTGAGCTTCCAATACTTTGCCTTGCACACCTGAAGTAGAACGCAGCAAGGCTTTCAATTGTTGATTGTCTGCTTCAATGGCATTTTGTTGTTGAAGCCGAGCCTCTAACAAGATGAGTTGTGCTTTAAGATGCGTGTTGTCTTTGATCAGTTGTTGGCGGGAGGTCAAGGTGTCTTCTGTCCAATTCAGAAAAGCCACTGGAAAATTTACAACGTATTGAATAGGGACAACGGCGATCGCTACATATGATTTGAAGCGATGGAAAACAGCGCTTTGCTGATCAAAAATCATCAGCAATAACGCCATCAAAAGGAATAGTAAGGTTCGTAAACCTGTAGCAGTCTCTTTAAACATCTGGAGTAAAATTCATTGTTGCGCCAAATAAAACGTAGAGACGCGATTTATCGCGTCTCACAATTTATTCTCTAGATAAAAGATCTCCGTTTAAGACACCTGTGAGTTCAAGCGCTTTACCGCCGCCAACAGCTACACACGTTAATGGATCATCGGCAATCACAACAGATAGCCCCGTTTCTTCCATTAACAAACGATCAATGTCTCTTAAGAGCGCACCGCCGCCGCTTAAAACCATACCGCGTTCGGCGATATCGGATGCCAACTCCGGAGGCGCTTGTTCTAAAGCTGCTCTTACCGCGCCTACAATACCGGACAAAGGATCTTGTAAAGCTTCTAAGATTTCATTGCTGTTTAAGGTAAAGCTGCGAGGCACCCCTTCGGCGATGTTGCGGCCTCTAACTTCAATTTCCCGAATGTCATTACCGGGATAAGCGGCGCCGATTGTTTTCTTAATATGTTCTGCCGTTGATTCACCAATCAAACTGCCGTAATTGCGACGGACATAACTCACAATCGCTTCATCAAAACGATCGCCGCCAATACGAACAGAAGCTGAATAAACAATGCCACTCAACGAGATGATTGCGACTTCTGTGGTACCGCCTCCGATATCCACAATCATCGAACCTCTAGCCTCTTCGACCGGAAGGCCGGCACCAATTGCAGCCGCCATCGGTTCTTCAACCAAATAAACTTCTCTAGCGCCTGCGCCTAAAGCCGATTCACGAATTGCACGGCGCTCTACTTGTGTGGATCCACTCGGGACACCGACTAATACGCGCGGGCTAGGTCTTAGAAAACGGTTGTCATGCACGCTGTGAATAAAGTGTTGCAGCATCTTTTCCGTCACAAAAAAATCCGCAATGACACCGTCCTTTAAAGGACGAATAGCGGTAATGTTTCCAGGAGTACGACCCAACATGCATTTCGCTTCGTGCCCAACAGCCGCAATACGTTTTGCCCCACCGGGTTCATCTTGACGCAATGCAACCACAGAAGGTTCATTCAAAACGATTCCTTTTCCTCTGACATACACCAACGTGTTAGCAGTACCTAAATCGATAGAAAGATCGCTCGACACAAACCCAGAAACGATCTTAAAAGGGTTAAAACGAATCATAGTTTTGTCCTGTTTGGGAGGGATTAAAAAAGGCCGCAACTCTAACAGTGGCCCCCTTTTTCAGCAAGGCGATGTGATGTCACTGTTTTGTAGAAACAGACACATGGAGCTGCTCTACCACGCTGTTGGCACAAGATAGATCAACGACCATATCCATGTCTTTTTGATTCTTGTGATTCTTGCGATGTTTGTAATACCTTCAATAAACCTTCGATCTCTCTGTCATCCTTTTTCTGCTCTATTGCCAAAGCTAAGGCATGTAACTGTGTAAAAAAGTTCTTCAACGCATCATAATCTGGACGCAATGTTGAGCATCTGTCTTGCAATTTTTCCAACATGTTCACCACAACTGCCCGAATAAGATCCCTCCAATGCTCATCAATACTCCCTTCCGGAAACACCGTGGAAAAATCATAGCCTTTGCACAACAAATCCACATCTAAGCTTGCTCCATTGAAATTGCTTTTTTTTAATCTGTTTTCAAAATTTGTTCTATGTTGAAAAATGAGAAAAAGAAAACACGAGACATATAGTCTCTACGTATTTTTCTCATTCTCATAATCTAGTCACTTGATTAAGGACATTGTCTAGATCCCCGCTTTCGCGGGGATGACACAAAGAAGAGAAAAGAAAGAAAAGACTGTTTTTGCAAATCCCCGCTTTCGCGGGGATGACACAAAGAAGAGAAAAGAAAGAAAAGACTGTTTTTGCAGATCCCCGCTTTCGCGGGGATGACACAGTTGTGACATTAGAAATTTATTTCTTTTTCTCCATGCTCTTGCCGACTTGGTGACCGACGACAGCACCAACAACAGCTCCGCCTGCAATGGCAACTGCTTGCCCTGAGCCTTTGCCGATTTGGCTGCCTACTAAGGCACCCGTTGCACCGCCAGCCACAGTACCAATATCCCTGCCTTTCATGTTTTGACAGGCCGTCAAACTGAAGGCTAATAAAAGTGTGCTGCTAATTAATAAAACCTTTTTCATTAGATACTTCTCCTTGTAACAAAACACTGCGATATCTATGCACCGCAAAAACCACTATAAACAGGCATCAAATATTTGGCAATCTATCGTGTGATCTCTGGGAAAGCAGAGCAGGACATCATCATCCCCGCTTTCGCGGGGATGGCACCACAAAGGCTTATGATAACAACCCCTTTATAGTGTCTATGTGGTTACCGATTCCAAGAGGTAAAGTTTGTTTTATTTGTTTTTTAATTAGCTCCGTTGGAGCGGCAACTAAAAGACGTTTCAAAAGTTCCGCTTTATCGAGCGATCCAGAAGGCTTGTCGTACGTTCCAGTCACCGAAATCGGAATCGTGAATTTAATGCTTGGATCTTTTGGGTCGACCTCTAATCGGTAATCAACCCTTTTATTCACGAGATTAACAGTGCCCTTTCCTGTAACGACATAGGCTTTTGAAACCAAACGCAAATCATTACAACTGAGGACGCCTTGTTGAATGTTTGCGGTTCCGGTTAACGTTCCAAAGTTGGATTGATTCCCTCCACTATTAACAGGAGGTAATTGCTTTTTAATAATCGCCCGCGCCGCATGGATCAAGTAAGCAATATCAAGACCTTTGAGCGCACCGTCTTTGACATTAAACGAAATTTTTCCATTTAATTGCCTTAGTAAAGCAGTTTGATTCAAACCAGAGGTGGTCAGCGAAAAACTCATCGTTCCAGTGCCTAATAAATTTTTATATCCATTCAGATCGGTAAATAAAGGTTGGAAACTAATTTGATTCACTTGCCCCTGCTTCGAAATACGCAAGGTCTTCCCCTGCGCATTAAGGACGAGTTTTCCGCGAAACGTTCCTCGATAAAGTTGTGAGCTTAAAGGTGAAAACGTGATGATTCCTTGCTTCGCTTGAATGCCAACTTTGATCTTTTGTAAGTGCAATCGATTGACAATTAAACGTTGAATATTGATCTGTCCGTTTAATTGAAGGGTTTTCAAGAAAGATGGCAATTGCATGTTAGATGATTTTGTTTTGCCAGAAGCTTGCGTTGCTTTGCTTCCTTTTGTTTTTTTAGCCTGCTTTTGCATCCATTGATCTAAGTTCAACGTATCAACATTTAAAGCAAAACTCCCAGAGCCCGTTTGTAAATCAGAAAGGTTCACCTTGCCTTGGCAATGCGTGTCGTTGAGATCAAGTGTGAACGTTTGTGATTGCAGATGATTTTGCCCTAGCACTATCGACGGAGCGGCTAAAGTTGCTTGCAGATTTTCTTTAGGAAGCGCCTTGCCTTTCATTTCTGTTACGACTTTAAAATCACGTAGTTCTAGTTGCTGATCGGTTTGATGCAGCATCACTTGCGAATCCAGCTGAACTTTGCCAGAAAGGGCCGGCTGTTTGCTCTCAACATGTAAGACCACTTGCAAAGGAAACGCTCTTTTTGTGCCGATGTTTTTCGATTGGATATCGATGTGATGCAATTGCACTTGTTTTCCTGTGCTTTGATCTTCCCAAGAAAGGCTAGCATCTTTGATCGCTACTTCCGGAATGTCGAGTTGAAAGTTGCTTTGCGTTTTCGGCGTCGGTTCTGATGGTGTGGTTGACGCAGAAGATGAAGTATCTTCTGTTTTCGGCTTGATCAAATCTTCCCAGTTCGTTTGTCCGTTTTTATCTTTCATTAAATGAAGAGATAGTCCTTGAATCAAAATACGAGACGTTTCTACTTTTCGATGGAAAAGAGGCAACAATTTGACACCAATCGTCGCGTTTTGCATGGTTGCAAACGGAGTTGAGCCAAATGCAGGGGTGTTTTTTAAGGTGATTTGATCAACTTCAATGCCAAGAGTCGGGAAGATCGTCCAATGCAAATTGCCACCGATCACTAATTCACGCCCGGTCGCTTTCTGTACTTTTGAAATGATTAATGGTTTTAAATAATTAGGCCGAGAGAAGTAGAACAAGAGAGCAAACAGTATGGCGCCTATCAGCAAAATGACGCCCAATATCCAAAAAACTTTCCGCATGTCGATTTCTCCTGAAGCATGAATAGAAATTCAGGAACGTACCAAAGAGTATGCACACTGACAAAAACTATCTCACTTCTCATTTTGTTATATGATTGCGTTCCGTCTCTTCCCTTTTTCATCTCATACAACAGAAGGAAACTTTATGAATACTCTTTCTCAAAATTCTATGGGACAAAATTCAATGAAAGGATGGATTGTGTGCTTATCTGCATCGCTATTCTTTTTTTATATTTTTATTCAAATGCTGATGTTCAATGCCATTGGTCAAGATCTAATGACCACCCTGCAATTAACCTCTACAAAATTTGGCACCCTCTTCTCTGCTTACTTCTGGGGAAATGTCATTTTCTTATTTCCAGCGGGATTAATGTTGGATCGTTTTTCCACAAAAAAAATCATCTTAAGCACCATGATGTTGGTCGTGATCGGCACCTTTCTCTTCTCCTTCTCAAACTCGATCACAGTTGCTTTTTTAAGCCGATTATTGATTGGCATAGGCGGCGCATTCGCTCTGCTTGTTGGCTTGCGTCTAGCCGCTCGCTGGTTTACGCCCTCTCATATGGCGCTCGTAAGCGGAACCATTATTACCATGGGATTTCTCGGAGGAGTGGTTGGGCAAACCCCATTAGCTTTGCTTGAAGGCGCCGTTGGATGGCGTCATGCATTGCAATTAGACGCTCTATTTGGATTATTCCTTATTTTTGTTATGTGGCTCACGATTCAAGATTATCCAGAAGGATACAAACATGAGATGTCCAAAGAAGAAGTGATGAGTTTGAGCTTTTTGGTATTCAGTATTAAGAAAGCGGTTTCTAATCCGCAGAACTGGTTGTTTGGTCTTTATACCTGTTTATTGAATTTACCGATTTTCATTCTAGGCGGCGTCTTTGGTGTGAGATATCTACAACAAGCACAAACCCTATCTTTAGAAAATGCAACTTACGTCACCAGTATGCTTTTGATCGGAGCAATGATTGGATCACCTGTTCTCGGGTACATCTCAGATAAATGGGGAGCAAGGAAACCTCCTATGATCCTCGGAGCCATCATTTCGATCGTATTGATGTTGCTGATCATGTACGTTCCTCACCTTAATTTGTTGAGCTTATTAATGCTCTTCTTAGGCCTTGGGTTCATTACGAGCGCACAGGTCATCGGTTATCCCGCCATTGCGGAAAGCAATCCATCTAATATCGTAGGAGCCAGTTTAAGCATTGGATCTACTTTGATCATGGCAGGCGGCACCATCCCGTCATCTCTCTTTGGATGGCTGTTAGACCTACATTGGAATAAGCAAATGCTATACGGCATTCCGTTGCATTCTCTAGCCGACTATCACAGAGCTCTGTGGCTCATGCCGATTGCTTTTGTATTGGGTTTGCTTGCGGTATTGATAGCCAAAGAAACGCACTGTCATTCGAAATACCAATAAAAATTTATAATCATCCTCGCGAAAGCGGGAATCTACTCTTTACCGTCATTCCCGCGAAAGCGGGAATCTAGAAAAGAAAAATATCAATTCTTATCCCTTAGGATAACGACAAGACACTTTAATGGAGACGATGGGAACTTGAGTTCTTACTTTCTGTGCAAATGACAATAGAAAACTTCATAAGCAAAAATTAAGAAAAAAGATGGAATCTACGAAAGGCAAAAAAAAACGCATAATACCTAATTCCTCCTGAATTCTTTAAACATCCCTGCTCTAGGTATTATGCGATTAACGAGGATGCACTTTACGCGCATACCGCAAATTGAAAATCCAAAAGAGCTCAAAGACTTGTAAGAAATATCGTAAGAAAAATCTGATTTACGAATCGACCGATTCGTTAAAATCTTGGAACTCAACGACCTCCCATCCTGAAGGCTTCGTAGCATCAAAAGACACTTGTTCTGTAAGTTGCGTAATTTTAAATTGAGAAGGAGCTTGAATACCCATCCGTATTTTTTTACCTCTAATCCTTAAGAAAGTGATCTTTATTTCATTGCCGATCATTACCCCTTCCCCAATGCTCCTTGTCACAATCAACATATGTGTCTAACTCCTTAAAAGGATGCTAAAACAAGAAAAAGTGAGGAAAAACAGAGGACTTAGTCGCGCAAATTAAAAGTTTTCTTGTAACAGCTTATAGAAATTCAGTTGCCATGGAACTCATAGCAAGCGCAAAAGATTTTATCTAAAAAGGGATAAAAATCAACATTATTACCAATTATTGGGTAACGACAGAGGCTGGACGCCTGTACCATACAACTGGAGCCACATGTGCAATTTCAACATCATAAATCACTGGAAGATGGTTCTGTTTCCATTGTGGATTAAGAGAGGTCAGATTAAACAACCCGTCTCTGCTTCCTATATTTAACCGACGAAAATACTGTTTCTTATCTTTGGTAATCACAATGCAATCTTGATCTAAAGCATCGCGCACTTGCGATCCTGGTTTTAAAAAACCTCCTACATAAGCGCCAGACTGGTAGAACGGCAACATAGTCTCATCCGGAACCAACATAACGATCGCATTCGCTGCATGTGATTTAAAAAATTCTATTTCCTGCATTAATAAGAAAGCATCGTCACTTTTTTCAGCATCATAATTCGATGTGAACTCATGCACATAGCGACCAAAATCAATGGCAATTTTGGGATCCATTCCTTCGCCCGTACGTACCCAATCTTTTGAAACATCGACACCCTCTTCACGGAACATTTGCATACAACGAACAAGCCCTTTTTCCGTTAATGGCGCTTTATTGTTTTCCCATGCTTTTAAAGTATCGGTAGACAAACCATATTTCTGATAAAAATAAGCACGCGACACTCGCAACAGTTTTCGAATCTGTTTCAAACGATCGCCGGGACTTTTAGCGTCTATCTCTTGAACTGTCGGACTCACCATGATTGTTCTCACTAATCAAGAATCGATCACGATGAAGAACCATTTGTAAACACACTCCACGGCTCACAAATAGCATATAGATGAGGAAAACTTCACCACTCTCCACCATGGTCACAAGTTATCAAGGCGGCGCAGTGTATGCAGAATTGATAGTGTCAACAAGTCATACAAAATCTTCGAAATTATTTTGCTCGACTCAAGTTCATTGATATCTTTTTCAAAAAAATAATATTCATAAAAGAAGCGCTCTAATTTCATGAAAATAAAAATTTATGCCCACCGTGGAGCTCGAGGCCTGGCTCCTGAAAACACCCTTCCAGCCTTCAAAAAAGCTATCGACCTAAAGAGCGATGCCGTTGATATGGACGTCAACATGACGAAAGATCATGTTGTTGTAGTCACACATCATTTAACCCTGAACCCGCTTATTACACGCGATCAAAATGGACGATGGATCGATGCCAATGAAGCGGTTTGTATTAAAGATTTAACGTTTGAACAATTACAGCAATACGACGTTGGCCGCATAAACCCTAATACGTACTACGCACACCAGTTTTCACAACAGGTAGCGATAGACGGAACACACATTTCCTCATTAAAACAAGTCATCCAATACCTCAAAAAATACGCCCAATACCCGGTACGTTTCCAAATTGAAGTTAAAACTGACCCTTCACACCCAGAACGCACCCATACACCTGAAGATCTAGCTAAAGAAATCGTCAACATTATTAGAGAAGAAAAAATTGAAGATCGAACCGAAATACAAGCTTTTGATTGGCGTGTCTTAAAAAACATCCAACTGGCCCAAACAAAAATCGAAACGGCCTATCTAACAGACCCACGCATTTCAAACGACATGACTTCAGCTAATCCTGTCATTGCAGGACTCTGGTCTGATAATCAATTATTAAAGCAATATAAAAATTCGATTCCTTACATGATTGCCCAGTTAGGAGGGAACATTTGGGGACCTAATTTTCAAGAATTAACCGCAGACCGCATACAAGAAGCGCATAAAAATGGCCTGAAGGTCATCACATGGACTGTGAACGATCCAGCGGACATGCAGCTCATGAGGAACTTTGGTGTCGATGGAATTATTACGGATTACCCAAATATCTTGGCAAAGATACTTAAAAGGAATGTGCTTAATCCGAAGACGCTTATTCATCGCGTCTCTACGTTTTTAATGAGGTAACGCAGCGGACCAATATTTCTTAAAAAAGAAACTTTTGGTATGCGGTAAAAACGAAGGCACAGTCCAATAACGCTGATTGATTGCCTTGAGAACACCATGACGATAAGCAAGATAATTAAAGTGATAGCCCATCACTAAATAAAACACTGCCCCATCAAAGCGCCACGGCTGCACACGCGTCACATGGAAATACGGCAAGTAATCACTAAGGTCTGGCCGCCTATTCAGCAAGATTAAAAAGCTCTTTCCCTGCATTGCGGCAAAATTAGTAAGAAAATCCCCTTCACGGCCATGAGCTGTACCAACCCCAAATGAAGGACTGTACTTGCCGCTGTCGATGTACATCAAATCTGCTTTCGCATAGCTATTACTTGAAAGAACAAACTGCATATTTTCTTGATGCAGCACACGACTTATTTCGCGATGTTTCAATGCAAAAATCCAATCTGCATATCGAGGCCCTTTTAAGTGGAGCGCCTGAAGTATCTGGATAGGAAACAACAAAACAACCGCAATTAACACAAGATGCACAAAAGAAAACCCAAACATAAAGCGAATACATCGCACCAGCTCAATGCGCGATAAATAGATCAATAAAAGGGCATATAAAAACGGCACAAACGACAATGGCCAATGCAACCCAATGGACTTCATCGTGCTCAACCCTAAAAAGAACACTAAAGGCACAAATACAGACACGATTAAAACGTTAAATTCAAATAAAGCGCTCGACCGAAACAATTTTTTCCAATGCTTACAGCAGTAATAAAAAATGGGCGGCGTTGCAATATAGAAAACAACTAACAAATAAAGCGCGACGGTATGCCATTCAAACGTAATACCTCGATTCCTATTAAAGACATTAAATAAAATATTTGCCCAATCGTGGCTGTAGTTCCAATAAAGATTTTCTAACCCAAAAGGCAAAACAGCTAAAAACAAAAGCACAAAGCCAAGCGTTCTTTTTTTCGATTTCTCAGAAAACAGAAAATAAAAGAGATACGCCAGCGCAAGTAACACCGCAAAATACTTCGAGAAAAAGGCCAACCCTAAGCACAAACCGGATAAAAGATAATAGCCAAGATGATCCTGCTCTCGCACCGCGAGCACCAAAAAAAGCCCTGAAAAAAATGAAAACAAGATCAAAGGAATGTCTGTCGTGATCAACACACCGCATAAATTGATAGGAGAAATCAAATACAAAATAGCAATCAGCGATGCTTTTTCAGCATCATACGATCGCAAAAATCCATACAGTCCGATACCAATTGCTGTTGTCACAAGAAGCGTCGGCAAGCGCACGATAAAGTTAGCGGTACTGAGATGGACAAAAGGCCACAACAACCATCCAATAAACGGCGTGTGATCGTAATATCCCCACTGAAAGAATTTCCCCCAGATCACGTAATATGCTTCGTCTCCTGTTAATGGAAACACGCTAGCAAGAATACTTTTGACAATAAAAACGGTAATTAAGGTGATTAAAAACCACCGCAAATAACGGTCTTTTTTAAGCGATTCAAACATCGAGGGAAGTCCTGTGAAAAAATGAAGCGGCATCATAGCAATGCAAAAGAAACGAAGAAATAAATGTATTAACTCGTTTCCTCGCAATAACTGCACTTTTAATAAGGTCGCAACAAAGTCCGATCTTTTCCACCCCTTTGCTTATTGTTACAATCGCGCCCGTTTTTTTATCAGCATCAAAGGAATAACGCTCATGCTTAAAAAATACTATAAATACCTGTCTTTTCTGCTCATCAGCTTGTTTTGTACAAGCCTGGCTTTTGCCCAACAACCCGCGCCTACATCAACCCCTCTTCCATCGAGTCCCCCAGCAACGCAACAAGCAATGCTGATTCCTTCGCCCCCTGATATTAATGCAAGTGCGTATATCCTAATGGATGCAAATAGTGGAAAAATTATTGCTCAGAAAAACATGGACCAACGCATTGCCCCAGCCAGCTTGACGAAAATTATGACCATGTACATTGTTTCTCAAGCGATCGCTTCAAACTCTATCCAACTCGACAGCAAAGTACTGATTAGTAAAAAAGCATGGCAAACCGGTGGATCAAAAATGTTTGTTCGCGTTGGAAAATCAGTCCCTGTTAAAGACTTAGTTCAAGGCATTATTGTGGATTCCGGAAACGATGCTTGCGTTGCTATGTCAGAGTACATCGCGGGTTCAGAAGACGCTTTCGTCAACATGATGAATGCAGAAGCCCAACGACTTGGCATGAACAATTCTCATTTTGCCGACTGCACAGGTCTACCAACCAAAGATCATTATTCCACTGCACATGACTTAGCTGTTTTGGCTCAAGCGATCATTAAAAATTATCCACAAGATTATGAGTGGTACAAACAAAAATGGTTTTCTTATAACGGCATCCGTCAACCCAATCGCAATCGATTACTGTGGCGTTATCCGTATGCAGACGGACTCAAAACAGGTCACACAGATGAAGCAGGTTACTGCTTAGTTTCTTCTGCACTAAAAGATGGAATGCGCCTCATTTCCGTTGTTGTCGGCGCGCCAACCGATGAAGCCCGTGCAAATGACAGCATCACTTTACTTTCCTACGGGTTCCGTTTCTTCGAGACCCATCCAATTTATCAAGCAACGAGCGTTATCACGAAAGCTCGTGTCTGGCTCGGCAGCGAAAAAACAGTCCCTGCAGGAGTCACCAACGACTTATATGTAACCATTCCTCACGGGCAATTTAAAAACATACAAGTCAACATATCGTTGCTCCCAGACCTAAAAGCACCCGTTACAAAAGGTCAAAACATTGGAACTTTGACAGTGACGTTGAACAACCAAACCGTCACATCTCAACCGTTAGTTGCTCTTAAAGAAGATGCAAAAGGTGGCATTTTCCATCGCGCAGTTGATCACATCAATCACTTCTTCCACAGTTGGTTTAAAAGCAAGCCGGCAAAGCAAACGGGCTCTGTTTCAGCACAATCGATGGATACAAACTCTCAAATGCCTGCTGAAAACAACACGCTAGCAACACCAACCAATGTAGCGCAACCTGTTCAGCAACCGGCTCAACAGACGATGCAAAATCCAGAACAGCAGCCGATACAGCAATCCGTTCAACAGACGATGCAAAATCCAGCACAAAAACCAGCAAATGGAACCTCTGCTAATCCATGAACATCGTCTATTTAAACGGACATTACTTAACGACTGAAAAAGCAAAAGTCTCGGTCCTTGACCGAGGCTTTTTGTTTTCTGACGGGATTTATGAAGTTATCAGCGTCTACAATGGAAAACCTTTCCTCGCTCACAAGCACATAGATCGCTTAAACCACAGCGCACAAGCAATTGGTTTGTTACAACCTTTTTCGCAAGCACAATGGCTTCGCATTTTTTCAAAGTTGCTCAAACTCAATCAGATAAAAACAGAAAACAAATCCCTGTATTTACAAATGACTCGCGGTGTTGATTCCACGCGTTCACTCGCATTACCAAAATCGCACTTAAAACCCACTGTCTTTGTTATGTTAAAAGAATTAATTCAACCGGATTACTCAAATCTTTCTAAAGGCTTTAAAGTCATTACTCGAGAAGATATTCGTTGGAAACTCTGCCACATTAAAACCACAGCGTTGTTACCGAATATTTTGATGCAGCAAGAAGCTTTAAATGAAGGAGCGAACGAAGTTCTTTTGATTCGCGATAAAAAAATTATTGAAGGCGCCAGCAGCAATGTATTTATCGCAAAATCAAATGTGATTTATACCCCTCCACTCTCATCATCGCTCTTAGGTGGCACAACACGCGCCCTTGTGATCGAGCTGGCTCAAAAAAACAAACTATCGCTTCAAGAAAAACAATTGACCTTAACTCGATTACTAAATGCAGATGAAGTCTGGATCACAAGCTCCTCACGAGACGTGATGCCCATCAGTTTTGTAAACGACCAAAAAATCGCTAATGGCAAACCCGGTCCCCTTTGGAAAAAAATGCATTCTCTCTTTCAAACGCATAAAAATAGCCTATGAAAAATACTAAAAGCGCCCTGACATTTCCTTGCAAATTCCCGATAAAAATCATCGGTCACAACAGCCCTGCTTTTGAAGAAGAGGTGAAAAAAATCGTAGAAAAAAAATGCCCTAAAGGTGCATTTATAGAATTACGAAAAAACAAAAGTACCAGCAAAAAATATCTCTCTTTCACCTTCACTTTTACCGCTAAAAATAAGCCTCAAATCGATAGGCTCTATGCCTCATTCACTCAATGTAAACAAGTAGTCATGGTTTTGTGAACACTATAAAATCGCACGCTTTTAACCTGCTTGGACGAGCTTATGCACTTCATTCATTACGCTTTATTTACCAATTGGTTACACCTTCACCCACATTGGGGCGGCGTTGCAGCATTTCTCATCGCTTTCGCTGAATCTATTGCCTTTATCGGAACATTTATCCCTGGCTCTATCACAATGATGGCCATTGGAATTCTTGCTGGCGCTGGAATCATTCCAGTCTGGGTCGTGCTCTTATTTGCAATTCTAGGAGCCATCGCGGGCGACAGTTGCAGTTATCTATTGGGATATGTTTTTAAAGGAAATCTCCAAAAGAAATGGCTCTTTAAAAAATATCCAAACATTTTGATCAAAGGTGAAAAATTCTTTGAAAAACACGGCACGTTAAGTGTTTTTATCGGTCGTTTTGTGGGTCCGGTACGAGCCATGATTCCCATCATCGCTGGCATGTTAAACATGCGCCCTCGTCTCTATTTTTTGGCCAGCATTCCGTCCGCTATTTTATGGGCACCGCTTTACATGTTGCCGGGTTTTTTATTGGGCGCGATCTCTCTTGAAATGCCCGCAGATGTTGCGGCTGAATTAATTTTCTTCGTTCTCACACTTCTCATCATCATTTGGGCAGTAGCAAAAACGATTAACTATCTATACGACAAAACGCATAGCTACTTTTCAAACTTGCTCGATAGAGAATGGCAAACCTGGTCAAAGCAACCGTCAAAGCACTGGTTTTGTGTGCTTTTGAAACATGCAGGAAGAGAACATCAACGGGGACAATTGCTACTGGCCATCAATTTCCTCATCGCCTCATTGTTATTCGCCGTTCTGTATCTCAATGTAATTTTTCACGGGCCTTTATTAGCTTGGAATCATGCGATTTATCATCTCTTTAGAGGACTGCGCACACAGACGCTTGACCGCATCATGATTACGGCAACCCTTTTTGGTTACGGCAAATTCCTTTTGATCCTCACCTTTGTCATCACGCTGTGGTTACTCATTCGTAAACATTGGAACACCGCTCTGCATTGGTTTTTTGGCTGTGGTTTATTGTTTGTAGCCGTCAAAGTCTTTAAATCGTTGTATTACAACCCGCGGCCGATAGGGATCGTCAAACAAGCCTTATCCTCATCCTTTCCAAGCGGACACACCACTTTGTCCGTAGGCATCTACAGTCTTTTGGCATATTTCATTTGCATCAACCTTCCCAAAACATATCGCAAACCGATCGTTTGGCTCACCATAGCAATCTGCGCATTGATCGGCATCTCGAGACTGTACCTCGGGGCTCACTGGTTCACGGATGTACTCGGCGGCACTTTTCTAGGTCTCTTTTGCTCCGCATTGATCATCATTTCTTATCGTCGCTACCAGAAAGACGAACTACGCCCCTTGTCCCTTTTCCTTATTGCGCTCATCACCATGGTGCTTGCAGTCAGTATCGATTTACATTTTGCTTTTAAGAAAATGCTAAAAGCTTCTCAATGTACTTGGCCGGAACAACAAATGAGCTTGACGACTTGGTGGAATCAACACGCTCATTGCTTGCCGTTGTATCGAACGAACCGATTAGGAAAACCCATCCAGCTATTGAATGTGCAATGGGCTGGAAACATCAATGCAATTTATACGACCTTAAAATTGCACGGGTGGAATACACTGAATTCAGAGGATTATTTCTCTACGCTCAAAATCATTTCCAAACAAAAGACCCTGGAGCATCAATCGCTATTCCCTCCTTTGTATCTTGATCAAAAACCAACACTGACATTAATTAAATTTGTTCAGCAACAATCTCCTCCACTCATCTTACGGTTATGGAATAGTCATATTGTCTCTGTAGGCAAACGTCAACCGCTCTGGGTGGGCACTGTGTATTACGACATTCCACACAAGCATCTTTTTGTATTCCACTCGTATGTTCGTCCGGTAGAAATTGAATTTGCGGCTAATACTTTGTTCCCATCGCTCACGGACTATTCTTGGCAAGTACGAATTGTGACAACAAAGGACTTACCAAAAATAAAATCTGATCACAGAATCATTTTAATTAGGCCTCGAAAACGCTCATAACCACCGATAAAGGATAGATATCATGCTCGACGCACTTCTTCATTTAGCGATATTTTTTCTACAAACATTTATCGTTGTCGTTGCGATTTTGATCATCACTGCCGGCATCGTTGCCCTGCTTAGTAAAACAAAATCAAAACCACAATTATCGATACGAAAGATCAATCAATTTTATGAAAAGATGGCAGAAGCCATTCAAGAGGAAATTCTTTCGAAAAAGGAACGAAAAAAATTAGCGAAAGAAAAAAAACAAGCGTTGAAAAACAAAGATCAAATGCCTGTCTCGAAAAAAAGAATTTTTGTCATAAATTTTGATGGGGACTTAAAAGCAAAAAACGTCGACACGTTAAGAGAAGAAATCTCTGCCATTTTGATGGTTGCTAAAACAACCGATGAAATTGTGTTGCGTCTCGAAAGCTCCGGCGGCGTTGTGCACGGATACGGATTAGCCGCCTCCCAACTACAGCGTATTAAAAACAATGCCATTCCATTAACCATCGCCGTCGACAAAATCGCCGCAAGCGGCGGTTACATGATGGCATGTGTTGCAGATCGACTGTTAGCTGCACCGTTTGCCATTATTGGCTCTATAGGCGTTTTAGCACAATTGCCCAACTTCCATCGCGTATTGAAAAAGAACGACATCGAATTCGAACAAATCACTGCCGGCGAATACAAACGCACGTTGTCCTTGTTTGGGGAAAACACGCGAGACGGTCGCAAAAAATTTCAAGAAGAGATCAACGAAGCGCATGAGTTATTTAAATCATTCGTAAAACAACATAGACCGCAAGTAGAAATCGATGCCATCGCCACCGGCGAATATTGGTTTGCAAAAAAAGCAAAAGAATTAAACATGGTCGACGAATTGATTACGAGCGACGCTTATTTATTAAATGCTGCTAAACAACACGACATCTACGAAATCAAATACAAAAAGAAAAAAAGCCCCTTAGATCGCCTTTCCCTCTTCACCCAATCCAGCATCCAAACAGTCTTAAACAACCTAAAAAAAACCTCCAACGATTCGACGTATTTGTGACCCCCACTTCACAGAGACGCGATTCATCGCGTCTCAAACGATTTAACGCATTTCCCGTAAATTCTACGATTGCACTCACCCAACAGAGACGCGATAAATCGCGTCTCTACGTTTATTAAAAATACCATCGATTCGAAATGAAAAAATTCAGAAATAAATACCGTATTTCATCTACACGCAGCAAAGGTTATGACTACGGCGAGCCAGGCGCTTATTTCGTAACCTTGTGCATCAAAGATAGAAAATGTTTGTTTGGCCGCATTTTGGATAATGAAGTGGAATTATCTTTAATCGGACAATTAGCAAATGATCATTGGCGACAAGTGCCCAAGTATTTTCAATTTGTACAACTGGATCCCTGGATTCTTATGCCTAATCACCTACATGGCGTAATTACTATTAACAAGTACTGCTCAAATTTCTTGAACAATGCTTCAGCAAGTAAAAAAGGAGGAATTACTCAAAAATATAATCCAATGCTACACGGAAATTTATCGCACATTATTCGTTGGTATAAAGCGCGTACCACTTATGCAATTAGAAAAAGAAATTTCCATTTTTCATGGCAACCTCGTTTTTACGAACATGTCATTCGTGATGAAAAAGAATATCTACAGGTACTTGAATACATCACCTATAACCCATTGAATTGGAAAAAAGATCTATATTTCCAAACATAGAGACGCGATAAATCGCGTCTCTACGTTATATAAATTACGGATAGTGCTTGAGGACGGTCAGTAGTGCCGTAGATTCAGGTGAAAAAAATCTTTTTAAAGCGCAGCGTATATAGACATACGTGAGCATTTAAAAAGATTTTTTTTCGCCTGAAGATGTGCCGCTAATGGCCGCCAGGCACAATATGGCGTCCCCAAGCGGACTCGAACCGCTGTTACCGCCGTGAAAGGGCAGTGTCCTAGGCCACTAGACGATGGGGACGTGATGATGGGTGGTGGAGCTAGGCGGGATCGAACCGCCGACCCTTTGCATGCCATGCAAATGCTCTCCCGGCTGAGCTATAGCCCCTCACAAAAAGGCGCGCATTCTATGGATCGTCCCTAGCGATGTCAATTTTGAAAGCCGGCATCGCTTGCAATCCTTCTTGCACTATTTCTCCGCGACGCAATAATTTCATCGTATAAATACTAGCTTCAGAAAAGAGCTTTCTAACTGCATATGCAGTCGTTGCAGCAACGATAATTGGCAAAATTACGTTATTGTCTTGCGTCATTTCTATCACCATAGTCACTGCCGTAATCACAGCGCCTGTTGAACCTCCAATCATTCCTGCCATACCTGCGATTGCAAAATAAATGGGGTGCGATCCAAACCCGGGAACAATCATTTGCGAGACAGAACCAATGGCAGCTCCAAATGTCGCACCTAAAAACAATGCAGGAGAAAAAATACCGCCAGACGCGCCTGAACCTAATGTCAGATCTGTCGATAACAACTTCGCAAATGCTAACAACAATAAAAACATCGGATGGGACAACGTCGACGAAAGCACATCAACAATCGTTGCATAGCCCACACCTTCCACATAGTAATGTCCGCTAAATCTGAAAAAGGCATACATGATTAACCCAATGACAAACATTCCACTCAAATGACGCACGTAATAACTGCCAGAAAAACGATCGAACAAGTCTTCAAACCAATAGATGCTGCGCAAAAACAACATAGAAAATAATCCGATCAAGATTCCGAAAGGAATGAAAATCAATAACACCTTTAAAGCGATCAGGTGAAACATCGGAATACCTAATTCAGGAATATAAAAAGAAGGAGTCATCCCCAGAAATAAGCGACCGATATATGTTGCAGTCACCACAGAAAGCCCGAGAGGAAACAAAGTAAACGCATTTACCGACATCAACATCAACTCAATTGCAAAAGCTAAAGCACCTACCGGCGTATTAAACGTTGCAGCAATACCTCCAGCCGCTCCTGCCGCAATCAAAACATTCCGTTGCTCTGCAGATAACTTTGCCAACACCCCTAATAAGGAACCAAACGCTGCACCGATTTGGACAATAGGGCCTTCACGTCCTACTGAACCGCCTGTGCCGATAGAAATAGCGGAGGCCAATGATTTAATCACCACCACAATGGGACGAATTTTTCCGCCATTAAAATGAATCGCCTCAAGCACCTCAGGCACACCATGTCCTTTTGCTTCAGGTGCAAATGTTTTTACTAGCCAAACAACCGCAATCGCTCCAATCACAGGAACGAAAATGATGAGCCATCCCCAAGGATTCACCGTGGTATGCACGTTCGCGTCGTATAAAAATCGAATACGGCCCGTAAACATAAGGTTATGTATAAAACCAATCATGAGTCGAAAAACAACAGCGCCAAAACCCGCCACAATGCCTACTAAAATTGCTAACAACGCCATCACAGACATAGACAATTCTTGACGCAAATAAGATTCACTCGGTTTAAAAAACCGTTTGAACTTTTGATTTCTTATCATGTTTAAATCCTACGAATATTGGCTCCTAATTGAGCTAATTTTTCATCGAGACAAGAATAGCCTCGATCGATGTGATAAATACGATCAACAATCGTTTCTCCTTCTGCCGCTAATCCCGCCAACACAAGGCTAGCTGAAGCACGCAGATCCGTTGCCATCACAGGAGCTCCATGCAATTTTTCAATCCCTTTACAAACAGCAATATTTCCTTGCACATGAATATCAGCCCCCATGCGCACTAACTCTTGAACATGCATAAAACGATTTTCAAAAATCGTTTCTTTCACAGTACTCACACCTTCTGCGATCGCATTAACTGCTAAAAACTGAGCTTGAGCATCGGTAGGAAAACCCGGATAAGGAGCTGTTTCAATATCCACAGCTTTTGGACGTTTACCACGCATGTCTAACTGAATAGCACGTTCTTCAATCGTTAACTCCGCTCCCATTTCAGAAAGTTTCTCCAATACGGCGGCCATCATTTCAGGCTCTACATCTTTTAATTTCACACAGCCTCCCGTAATCGCGCCTGCTGCTAAATAAGTCGCTGCCTCAATACGGTCAAACAAAATGCTGTAATGACTGCTGTGCAAACGGGTCACACCGTTAATCACAATCGTATCGGTCCCAGCACCTTCAATATCTGCCCCCACTGACTTTAAAAAGTTCGCTAAATCAACGACTTCCGGTTCACGCGCAGCGTTCTTCAAAATCGTTTGTCCTTTCGCAAAAACACCGGCCATCATCAAATTTTCAGTCCCTGTGACTGTCACGGTATTCAGCACAATCCTCGTTCCTTTCAAACCGTTTTTTGCACGCGCATGAATGTATCCATCCTCTACTTCGATCTCTGCGCCCATTGCACGCATACCGTTAATATGTAAATCAACCGGGCGTGAACCGATCGCACACCCACCTGGTAATGAAACATCGGCTTGGCCATACTTTGACAACAAAGGACCCAATACAAGAATGGAAGCGCGCATCGTTTTAACTAATTCATACGGAGCCACAAAAGAAGAAAGATCGCTCGCATCAACATGCACGCTAAACGACTCATCCAAAGTCACTTTAACCCCTAAAATACCGAGCAATTCGATAATGGTCGTGACATCTTTTAAATGTGGAATATTTGAAATGGTTGCCGGTTCATCTAATAACAATGTGGCAGCCAAAATAGGTAATGCTGCATTTTTCGCCCCAGAAATACGAATTTCCCCTTCCAAAGGAACTCCGCCTTTAATCCATAATTTTTGCATCGTAAGCCCTTAATAAAATGAATAAAAACACTGTAAAAACAAGGCTGACAGCCTCTAAAAAAGAGCCGGGATGATATAGAAATCGTCATTCCCGCGAAAGCGAGAATCCAGTTTTATAAATATATTTTCTGGAGCCTTAAGACGCTAATTTTTCAATTTCGCGTGTTTATTCCTCTTTTTTTGCTCTTAAGAAAACTTTAAATTTGATACTTTATTCTTACTTGTTTTATAAATAGAAATGGCAACGATTTTTTTTATTAAGATAAATCGCCGCCAGGAAGTTTATTTCAAGCATTTTCATAAAAATAATAATAACGAGAAATAAATTTATGTTATCCCCAAGAAAAAAGACCAATCCTGCAAATGAGCTTCAAAGAACATGGCTTACTTTAATGGCAGCATTAAAAGATCCTGAAAACTTTAACTTACAAACGAAAACGAAATCGAATGATCCTCAGGTAACAATCAACATTAAAATAGATTCCTCACCACTTAAAATAAAACATTCTGTTGGCACTCGTGCTCATATTTTTTCATGGGAATTCAATTGCAGCTGTGATCCATTCTCTGAAATAGTTGGCTTAATCACTCTCATCACATCTAAAGGATTAGATAAATATCTAAATACAAATAGAACTCTCGAAGCTGTTCTTTTATGGGCAAAAACAGCGCAACAGAAAAAAAGCCCTACAAATAAAAGTCTTACAAATAACTGCACAATCAAATTTAGATAATAAAAAGCAACAACATCTCTTCATTTTGATCTTGTGATGGAAACACAGCATTGTTATTTCTGCGAAGGAATGTCTGGATTCAAGGCCTATTGCAATCCGAATTTTTCGAGAAATTTTTGACGCGTAATTTATTGATGTTTCTGGATCCTTAGCTTTCGCGGGGATGATAAACGGGCGGATTGCAACACGCCCATTCACAGCGAAACGGGAATGACGACAGTTTTAATGCAACAGCCCTGCCTCACAAATTTGAATAGCTTCTTTGATGCGGTGTAAGGAACGATGACGGCCTATTAATTCCAAAGTGACATCCAGTGGAGGAGAAACACTACCACCGGTGATAGCGACGCGAACAGGCTGTGCGACTTTTCCTAATTTCAAATCTAAATCTTCAGCCGTTTGAAGAATGCATGCATGCAACGGTTCGGCTTTCCAATGTGACACAAGTTCCAATTTCGTCAGCACACTTTGCAACACAGGAATCACTTCTTTCTTCAAGTTTTTCGCTTTTGCTTTTTCATCGTATTCCGTGAAATCTTCATAAAAATAACGACTCTTTTCGGCCAGATCGACCAACGTTTTACAACGCTCTTTTTGTACTTGAATAAGATCCACCAAATCCGGACCGTCTAAAATCGACACCCCTGCTTTCGCCATTTGTGCATCCAACTCTTGCACCAAATCTTCTGATTTTGCTTCTTTCAAATAATGCTGGTTCAACCACAACAATTTTTCGATATCAAACGTGGCAGGAGAATTATTGAGGTGATCAAAATCAAAATATTCAATCATTTCATCCAACGAAAAAATTTCTTGATCCCCGTGCGACCACCCTAAGCGCACAAGGTAATTCAACAATGCATGTGGCAAAAACCCATCGTCACGAAACTGCTGAATACTCACAGCCCCATGCCGCTTAGACAGTTTTTTGCCATCTGGTCCCAAAATCGTCGGCACGTGTCCATACAAAGGTTCTTTGCCTCCTAGCGCACGAAGAATATTGATTTGTCGCGGCGTATTGTTGACGTGATCATCCCCACGAATCACGTGGGTGATCCCCATATCCAAATCATCCACAACCACACAAAAATTATAGGTCGGTGAGCCGTCTGCTCTTGCGATGATCAAATCATCGAGCTCACTGTTTTGAAACTCAATATGTCCATGCACCAAATCATCAAAAGCAACCACACCCTCTTCCGGGTTACGAAAACGAATCACAAAAGGACAATCTTTAAACTCATGTTGATTACGGCAACAACCGTCGTAACGAGGCTTTTCTTTATTGGCTAATTGGCATTCCCGCAAGTGCTCAAGCCTTTCCTTAGAACAATAACAACGATACGCCAGCCCGTCTTTTAACAGCTGGTCAATCACTTCTTTATAACGAGCTAAACGTTGTGTTTGAAAATACGGCCCTTCGTCATAATCCATCCCCAACCATTCCATGGACTGCAAAATCGTTTGCACATGAGTAGATTCTGAACGTTCTAAATCCGTATCTTCAATGCGCAGGATAAATTGCCCTTTGTATTTCTTGGCAATCAACCAAGAATAAAGAGCGGTATGCACGCTACCGACATGCAAATGTCCTGTCGGACTAGGGGCAAATCGTGTTCTAACCGTTGTCATCCTGTTTTCCTTTAATAAATCGTATTTTCTAATTTCCCATCATTCCCGCTCATATCTTCCCGTCATTCCCGCTCATATCTTCCCGTCATTCCCGCTCATATCTTCCCGTCATTCCCGCGCAGGCGGGAATCCAGTCTTTTATTATCCGGAACCTCGCTTTCGCGGAGATGATGAAAGCAGCAAAATCAATGTTCTATTTCTTTTAAGATTTCTGCGGAAGAAACGGTTTCAGTGGGATGAAGAATAGAAAGCAAATTGGACACTCGTGCAATATTAATTAATTGCTTCGGCAAATGTTCAAACCGCAAAACTTGATGATTTTTATGAGCCAACCGACGCCATTCAATCAATAGTGCTAACCCTGCACTGTCACAATGTGTCACATCGGATAGATCCACCCGTAAAGATTCAAGATCTTTGAAATACGGGCGACTTTCATCCCATAACGCTTTGATAGAATCAAAATTCAGCGCCCCTTTCACATATAAAATTTGATAATCAGAAAAAACCAATTCAGACATAAAAATTACCGCGTTCTTTGCTTGATGTTCTTGTGTTGTAAATCACGTGTGAGTTGCGTCACGGTTTTGCCCTGAGATAACGCAGAAGAAAATTGTGCATAAAAACTCTGCAACAAACTCACGCCTTCAACATTTAAGTCATAAATCACCCAACGATTGCCTTTCAATGCCAAACGATAATCCAACGGAATCGGTGGGCCGTCATGACGCTCCACCTGACTTCTAATCATGACGCGACGCTGCCCTTCATAACTGCCACGCATCGGGAAAAAACGTACTGTTTCATCCTTATAAGCATTCAACGCAGAGGCATAAGTTCCAACCACCACTCGTGTAAATGCTTTAGTAAACGCTTTCTGTTCAGCAGGAGTTGCAGAGGTCCACGCATTGCGCCCCAAGACAGAACGCGACATTCCAAGCACATCAACATGCGGCAAAATAATGCGATCAACCAATGTATAAATGTAATTTGGATTCTGACGTAACTTCGGACGATTCGCCTTCAATGCTGCCAACATACGATTGGACAAAGGTTGCAACATATCCATTGGATTCGGCGTTGCTGCCCAAGCAGAGAAGCAAAGCAAAATGCCTGCTAAAAACACTGTGAATTTAAATGTACGCATAATCCCCTCCCCTAAAAATTTTCATCCTCATTCCTCAAAAAACAAGTTGTCGTCATTCCCGCGAAAAACAAGTTGTCGTCATTCCCGCGAAAAACAAGTTGTCGTCATTCCCGCGAAAAACAAGTTGTCGTCATTCCCGCGAAAGCGGGAATCCAGACATTTTATTATCTGGATCCCCGCCTACGCGGGGATGACCTGTTGAATCACCAATACCCAAATCCCAAAACGTCTGGATCCCCGCCTACGCGGGGATGACGAAGTCACTTCTTATTTTTCAAACTAAACATGATCTGCCCGATGATGTTTTGTAAAATCAATGCCTGATTTGTATTTTCGATCACATCCCCATTCTTCAAAAACTGATCATCAAAACCCGGATTAATACTAATGTAGTTCGCGCCCAACAAACCTGCCGTAAAGATATTTGCCGTGGAATCCACCGGAATGTTGTCATTCGACTTGTTAATCTCGAGCGTCACTACCGCCTTATATGTCTTCGGGTCTAAATGAATAGAACGCACCCGACCAATGTTCACTCCCGCAATCGTCACAGGCGCGCGCTCTTTCAAATCACCGATGTTCGTAAAATTAGCTTCCACAACAAACGTCGCCCCGTTATGAAAATCCGTTAAACCACTGACCTTTATGGCTAACACTGCAAATGCAAGAAAGCCTGCAATCATGAACAAGCCAACCATTAACTCCATGCCGCGTTTTTTCGACATTACCAGCCTCCTAACATCATCGCTGTTAATAGAAAATCCAATCCCAAAACTGCTAAAGAGGAATAGACCACACTGCGCGTTGTTGCGCGACTAATTCCTTCGGATGTCGGCACAGAATCGTAGCCTTGATACACGGCGATCCAAGTCACCACCACACCAAACACAATGCTTTTGATGATTCCATTCACCACATCAATCCGAAAATCTACATTTGATTGCATGCCCGACCAAAAAGCACCGGAATCCACACCCAACCATTTCACACCGACTAAAAATCCACCATAAATGGCAACCGCGCTAAAAATCGTCGCGAGCACGGGCATAGAAATCACACCGGCCCAAAAGCGAGGAGCTATCACACGATGCAACGGATCAACCGCCATCATTTCCATACTCGACAGTTGTTCAGTCGCTTTCATCAACCCAATTTCCGCAGTCAATGCAGAACCCGCTCGTCCTGCAAACAATAACGCCGTCACCACAGGACCTAACTCACGCGTAATACTCAATGCCAACAACTGCCCTAATGCCTGTGTCGTTCCAAATTTTTCGAGTGTGTTGTATCCCTGCAATCCAACCACCATGCCAATAAATAACCCCGACACGATAATGATGATCAAAGACAAAATACCTTCGTTAAACACTTGCTCAACCGTCGCAGAAAAACCGTGTTTAAAATCTGGCTTGCGCGCAATGGAATTCAACAACATCCATCCTGAACGACCGACATTCTCGCAAATACGGATCCCTACACGACCTAAATTCACAATGCGTTCAATCATGCTTTTGCTCCGTAAAAAGGTCTTCTTCAAAATCAACACACGGATAATGGAACGGCACCGGACCGTCCGGCAACCCTTGCATAAATTGCTTCACATGAGGGGAATCGGATTGTTGTAAGTCTTGAGGAGACCCCTGCCCAATCACTTGCCCGTTGGCGATGACATAAATGTAATCCGCAATACTGGCAGTTTCTGTCACATCGTGCGAAACAATGATGCTGGTCATCCCCAATGCATCGTTTAGCCACTTAATCAACTTCACCAACACACCCATCGAAATAGGATCCTGACCCGTAAACGGTTCGTCATACATCATGAGCAAAGGATCTAATGCGATGCCCCTTGCAAGAGCGACCCTACGAGCCATACCTCCAGACAATTGACTCGGCATTAAATCACGTGCGCCTCGTAAGCCGACCGCTTCTAATTTCATCAACACTAAATCACGAATCATCGACTCATTTAAAGCCGTATGTTCTCGGATTGGAAAAGCAACGTTTTCGAAAACGGAAAGATTTGTAAACAGACCGCCTGTTTGAAACAACATCCCCATCTTACGACGCGCTCGATAGAGTTGCTTGCGACTCAAGCGGTGGATGATTTCTTCATCAACAGTGATAGTTCCTTCATCCGGCAACAATTGTCCGCCAATTAATTTAAGCAGCGTCGTTTTACCGGTGCCACTAGGACCCATAATGGCCGTAATTTTCCCGCGTTGAATGTCAAAATTGACGTTATTAAAAATGATGCGATCGCGTCTGGAAAAATGCATATCGCGGATGGTGACAAATGGATTCAAAGCAAGCACCCCTAACAAGAAAGGGCGCGAGTCTAATGGAAGTTAAAAACCGAATAAAGATTCGATGAGAGAAGCAAGGGATCAATGAGAGTTTAATCGTAATCTTGGGCGGTTCTCTAACGTCTTCGTATCCCCGTTAGAAAATCTTTCCCAAGCTACAGAGGGCACACCAAAAAGAGTGCAACACTCATTTGTTTCTTCTATGGGGAGGTTTTCATTAACATCAAAAAGTGCATAGGCGTCAAAATTATCGTCTTCTTCCCGATTCCATGGCGTTTCCAGAAAGACAGAATTTATGTCTGAAAATTCTTTCACAAAATCACGTATTTTTTTCAGAAAATCAGGGGAGAACACTTCTCCCATAGCGACAGAAAAAATAATTTGGTCATAGGTCGTTTTGCTATCGACCGAATAATTAGTCTCCATTCCCTCAACAAAAAAAGATCGATTTTTGTCTACAAATTGCTTTGCTAAATCCACACAATTTTCCAATCTTGAGGCTCCATTCTTTGGAATCATGATCGATACAGGCACGTAATAAACTTCTTTTGTCTTCTCTTGTTGACACACTTTAACGGACTCCATCTTGCCGTACCGAAACGAAACGATATATTTATAGAACTCCAACATATCTTTAAGCTGACGCTCGAGATCACTCAATTTATACACACTCTCTTGATCAATAAAAAAAGTTACGGCTTCTTGCTCAGCGTCATATAAAACATCTTCTTGTCTAGCAAGCACTCCTTTGTCCTTCAAATAAAAATAAACAAAAGCAAGTACTATCTCGCTTAATGTTTCATGATCACATCCTGCATAAAGCTTTTTTGTCTCGACAGATAACGTTTTTAAATCAATCTCTCCCCATGTAGGAATAATCTTTTTTTTAAAATCTTCATATGCATCTAACCCGCCTTCTCCTGTTGATTGAAACAAAAACGAATTAGGTAAAATATCATTCGGCACTAGACTAAGGGGTAACGAATGACCTCGCACATGAACAACTTTCTCAACATCAACCACTTCTTTGTATTTTTCGTAACAAAATTGAGTAAAACATTGAGGTATATCATCACCAAGACTATCAAGATCTACATCCAGGCCTATACGAGCAGCATTCGGAAAAGTTCCAGAAGTTTTCACATATTCTGGAACCTTGTTACGTTTGTCATCTATCGGATAAAACTGAATCTGCCCTGCCTCATTACGAACAAATTGCCCCTTACTATCCATTTCAACACAAACAGGATCTCCCCAGGTTTCAAGCCAGTAATCATTGCATCCTTCTTTTCTCTTTAAACTAATAAATTTTTTAGCTAGTGAAAGCGGAGTAACGCCTTCTTCAAGAATTTCTTCTAAAGAAAGAGTGACATACTTTTCCTCCAACCTTGGTGGGCCTGCATGCGAAGCAATAAATTGCAGATCATTGCCAAAAGCAAATATGGGCAAAAGGCTATAAAGTTCGCCAAAACCATTAAATAACTTTTTAGCCGTCGCTTCATCGAATTTCTTTCTCAATTGCTCTCCAAAACAATTCTTTGTCTCCCAATGTGCACTCATGTAGTAAGCACTTTCATGATTCCCTTGAAGACAAAGAAAGTTCTCGGGATCAGTCAACATCTGTAGCAAATAAAACACACCGTTCTCAGTGGAATGCTCTCCTCGATCGATCACATCCCCATGATTGATGCGAATATGTCCTGGTTTGCGAGCATCTCTGATCGCCCGAATAAAAAGCGCAAAAGAACTACAAAAATCAGCGTGTGTGTCGCCAATGGACTTCGCCTTTTTAGCCGATTTCGAAAACACAGCAGCAGTTGTATACGGTGCCGAAGGAACAAGTCCTTCAGTTATTTCAAACGTTGAAGTATCAGCAGACCACATTCCTTGATTTGTTGGGTGTTGATTTCCGTTAGGATCTTCCGGATCCCTAAACCATAGCAACTGATCAGGATGCTTAGCGATCAACTCTTTTAAATCTTTCGCGTTATCAGGCATCACCTGAGCATTTTGAAGTCTTTTCTTTTGAAGTGTTTTAGCTTGTTGAAACAGATCTAGTAATAAATCAGAGTCGTTAGAGATTTCAATAACAACATCGATAACTTCTTTATCAGAACCTTCCCGCACAATCCGAATTGCGTCTGCAATAGTGGTCATGTTTTTTCTTCTTATTCATTAAGAATATTTGTACAAATAGCATTCTTCACAACTTCTGCAAAAATTTCTTTCTATTTTCTATCCATTCCCCCTTTCAGGCATAATGTGCGCCTTTTGATTCCATAGAGATAAGAAAAACAGATGCAAAAACACGACTTCCATAAATACGGGAAAACAGCGATAGCGGCCGAATTGGCGGCTATACAAGAGCTAGAACAAAGAATCGACGACACTTTTGCGCTTGCTTGTGAACATCTTTTGCAATGTAAAGGACGCATAGCGGTCACCGGCATGGGCAAATCAGGCCATATCGCACGAAAAATCGCGGCGACCTTTGCAAGCACCGGCACCCCGGCATTCTTTGTACATCCCGGAGAAGCCAGCCACGGCGATGTAGGCATGATTTTGAAAACAGACCTCGTATTGGCAATCTCATACACCGGTAATACACAAGAGATCATTACCCTTCTGCCTTTCATCAAACGCCTAGGCATTCAGCTCATTAGCATCACGGGCAATCCAAAATCCGTCTTAGCAGAACACGCCAACATCAATCTGGACGCGAGCATCGCAAAAGAAGCATGCCCACTCAATCTTGCTCCAACAGCCAGCACGACAGCGGCTCTCGTCTTAGGAGATGCTTTGGCAATTGCTCTTCTGCACGCAAGAGGATTCACCAAAGAAGACTTTGCAAAATCCCATCCCGGAGGATCCCTCGGAAAGCGTTTGTTACTCCATATCGACGACATCATGCTCACCGGCATTGCAATACCAAAAGTTTACGATGACGCGTGCGTGAAAGATGCTTTGTTGGAGATGAGTGCGAAAGGGCTTGGCATGACGGCTGTGGTGAATCAAAACGAAGAAGTCGTGGGAATTTTCACAGACGGCGATTTGAGGCGTGCGTTCGATAAGAACATAGATATCAACACGACCTCCATACAAACGGTTATGACCAAGAATTGCACAACCGCAAAAAAAGGCATGTTGGCGACAGAAGCACTACAACTTATGGAAACCCGAAGCTTTAACGGCCTGCTGGTGGTAGATGAGAACAATAAGTTAATCGGGGCGTTCAACATCCATACACTCTTACGTGCCGGAATTCTGTAGAAGGAAACTCTTCTCCGTCATTCTTAGCTTCTTGCGGGAATCCAGACCAACGTCATTCCCGCGAAAGCTAAGAATCCAGACCAACGTCATTCCCGCGAAAGCGGGGATCCAGTAATTCTGGATCCCCGCTTTCGCGGGAATGACAGAAAAATGCGCGGGAATGACAGAAAAATGCGCGGGGGATGACGGCGAATAAAGGATGGATATTTCCATGATTAAGAAAATTGCTTTAATACTGTTTGCTTTGGGAACGATTGGCTTTGTTATTTTTTGGATGCAAACCAAACATCTGCCAACGCAACCCACACCGAATCTCAACAAACCAGACAGCGTCATGACTTACGTCGTCTCAACTCAATTTGATGCACAAGGGCAAATTCATGCAACGATCAAAAGCCCGAAAATCACACATTACGAAAAAAACGACCGCTCACATTTTGAAACACCGTTCATCGTCTTGTATCCGAAAAACGAGCCCCCTTGGCACATCACTGCAAAAGAAGGGAACGCCTTGCAAGGAGACAAACGCATTGAACTCATTGGAAATGTAGTGATCCGTCAATTGTCAGGCCCTAATAGTCATCAAATCATCTTAAAAACCAGTAAAATGACGTTTTTTCCAAATCGTTCTTTTGCAAGTACTGACCAACCCGTCACCATTACGCAACCCGGTAATATTGTGAAATCAGTTGGACTCACAATAGATCTAAATACCGGCATCATTCATTTACTCTCTAAGGCTCAAGGTCAATATGCAATTTCACCTAATTAAACGCCTCCTCCCTTTAAGCCTTTTCATATGCACGTCTGCTGTTGCAGCAAACACGTTGTTTATTCATGCCGATTCAATACAGATCAATTACAAGCAAGGAAAAACTCGATATACAGGACATGTGCGCATTACAGATCAGCACTCACAGCTCACAGGAAATCAGGTGACTACGCATGAAAATACACAAAAGAAAATCGACCGAGTAATAGCTCAAGGAAATCCTGCGAATTACATCGATCACAGCGATAAAAATCAGCCTCCGTTACAAGCAATCGCAGACACCATTCACTATTTTCCGCTCAAACACCTCACCCAATTAAGAAACCCTGCAAAGGCGAAACCTGCCCAAATCAAACAGGGCAAGTCCATACTACGAGGATCAACCATCCTCATTCAAAAAAACGCAGCCAATCAATTGGAATCCATTACGGCGTACGGAACTCCTGCGACTTACCATACCTCATCCATCCAACCCGCTTTTGACGGAAAAGCATCTGTTATTAAATACTTCCCCAAAAAGCACCTCATCACATTTCACAAACACGCATTTACAAAACGCGGGAAGACTTTTTTAGAAGGCGAAAAGATTCAATTTAATACGAAAAAAAACGTGTTGCGCGCGATAAGTGACCCTCAAGAGAAAGTCCATTTAGCAATTGATAATCCAGATTTTTCAAAGTAGTTTGCCCCCTCTCATCTATTCAATGAACGAACCATGAACCAACTAAAAGCAGAACATCTTCAAAAAAGTTTCAAGAAACGCAAAGTCGTGAACGACGTGTCGATTGAAGTTTCGAGCGGCGAAGTGGTTGGATTGCTCGGGCCAAACGGTGCCGGAAAAACAACCGCTTTTTACATGGTGGTCGGATTAATTTCTGCTGATAAAGGAGCCATCTATTTAGATGATCGAGATATCAGCGCACTCCCCATGCACGAAAGAGCACGTCTTGGCATTGGCTACTTGCCTCAAGAACCTTCTATTTTCCGAAAGCTCACCGTTGAACAAAACATTCAAGCCATTCTAGAGCTACGTACATCGCTCACCGACAGTGATCGGTCCAATAAACTCGAAGATCTGTTGGATGAATTTCACATTCAGCACATTCGAAAAACGACGGGTTATAGTCTTTCAGGCGGGGAACGCAGACGAGTCGAGATCGCAAGGGCCCTCGCCAACGATCCAAAGTTTTTTCTGTTAGACGAACCGTTTGCAGGAATTGACCCTATTTCTGTGATCGATCTAAAGCATCTCATTAGGCATTTACAGTCTCGAAAAATAGGTATTCTGATTACCGATCACAACGTGCGTGAAACGCTAGATATTTGCGATCGCGCATACATCCTAAGTGAAGGGAAAATTATCTGCCAAGGCACAACGGACACCATTCTCAAAAACGAACAAGTTCGACAAGTTTACTTAGGCGATGAATTCGATTTGTAATTTTCATTCCTGCTTTCCATCGTCATTCCCTCTCACTTCCGTCATTCCCGCGAAGGCGGGAATCCAGATTTAATATATTTTTCTGGATTCCCGCCTTCGCGGGAATGACTTCGGTCTGGATTCCCGCTTTCGCGGGAATGACGGAAGTGAGAGGGAATGACAGCAGTTTTAATGCGACAACCCCTGGTTTTAAGACGCGATCAATCGCGTCTCTACGTTTTTTCTATTAGACTTTCATCCTCTTTAAAAACGCAATTTTAATCACAAAAAGGAGCTCATTATGCAGATCAATTTCACAGGTCATGGAATCGAAGTGACCGACGCGTTACACAATCTCATCGAGAAAAAATTTCAAAAAATTATTCGTCATTACAAAAACGTGATTACCAGCATCAACGTCGTATTAAACGTACAAAAACTAACTCACGTTGCAGAAGCGATTGTGCATATCAAAGGTGCTGAAATAGTAGCGAATGCATCTGACGAAAACATGTATAAAGCCATCGACCAAATGATTTTGAAACTAGACAAACAACTAATTAAACACAGAGACAAAGAAACTAATCATCGAGATTAGCATCGTGTCATCACAAGACACGAGAAATATAGTCTCTACCACATAGGAACCGCTATGAAACTGATGATTGTAAGTGGCCGTTCGGGCTCAGGAAAAAGTGTCGCATTAAATGCTTTAGAAGATTTAGGCTACTACTGCATTGATAATCTTCCTCTTGCATTACTCTCTCAGTTAGCCGAACACGTAGCAAAGCTGTATCAGCACATTGCTGTAAGTCTAGACGTTCGAAACGTCACCGATAACACGGAAGATTTGAACAACACTCTAGACGCCCTGAAACAGGCCTTCGAAACAAGCGAGATCATGTTCCTAGATGCAAAAGACGAAATTTTGCTGAATCGCTTTAGTGAAACACGAAGGCGCCACCCTCTCACCAACAAAACGACTAGCCTCAGTGAAGCATTAACGGCCGAAAAAAAGCTACTGCAACCGATTGCAAACATCGCAGATATACACATCGATACGACTCATTTAAATATTAAAGAATTAAGAGACCTCATCTACGACCGATTGCATTCAAATCAAAAAGAACTAGCGCTGTTGATTAAATCCTTTGGCTTCAAACACGGAGCTCCACCGGATGCAAATTTTGTCTTTGATGTACGATGTTTGCCAAATCCCCATTGGGAACAGAACTTAAGACATCAATCCGGTTTGGAACTACCGGTCATCGATTTCTTGGAAAAATTCCCACAAGTCACAAAAATGGAAAACATGATCAGAAATTTTATTGAGACTTGGATTCCTGCGTTTAGACAAGAGGGGCGCCGATACCTTACCGTTGCCATCGGTTGCACCGGCGGACATCATCGTTCTGTTTATATAGTAGAAAAGCTAGGAAAGTATTTCGAAGAAAAAGGACAGATCGTCGCCATTCGTCACAGAGATAATTTTTAGCGCTCCACACCATATTCCCGCGAAAACAATTCCGTCATTCCCGCGAAAGCGGGAATCCACTTCCTCGTCATTCCCACGAAAGCGGGAATCCACTTCCTCGTCATTCCCGCGAAAGCGGGAATCCACTTCCTCGTCATTCCCGCAAAAGCGGGAATCCACTTCCTCGTCATTCCCGCGAAAGCGGGAATCCAGTAAATAGATATATCAATTTTGGATCCCCGCTTTCGCGGGGATGACGATGAGAGCCTTTCCCACGAATGACGATGAGAGCCTTTCGCGGGGATGACGATGAGAGCCTTTCTCGGGAATGACGAGGAAGAAACATCACGAGCCGGCGACGGTTAATTGATCAAACAAAATCGAACCAACTTCAATACTGCTTTCCGTTTCAACGTCATTACCAACCGCCACAATGCTTTTGCACAAATCGCGTAAATTTCCGGAAATCGTAATGCCAGACACAGGATATTGAATCTCACCGTTCGAAACCCAATACCCAAAAGCGCCTTGAGAAAAATCACCGGTCACAAGATGCACCCCTTCTCCAAACAACTCTGTGACATAAATCCCACGATCCATTCTGGCCAATAAATTGGAGAAAGGGACCGTATCTGTTTTGACAAACAGATTGGAAATCCCTCCCGCATTCGCGGTTGTTTTTAACCCTAATTGTCGAGCGGAATACGTATCTAATGCATAGCTCTTTAACACCCCCTGTTCTACAAAAGACTTTCGGTAAGTCGCAACACCGTCTTCATCGAAAGCAAAACTACCCAATCGCTTTGGCAACAGCGGGTCCTCATAAATATCGATCGATTCGGGAAAAATAAGAGTATTCACAGCATCTAACAGAAATGAATTTTTGCGATACAGATTAGAGCCTGCGATAGCGTTCAAAAAAATTCTCATTAATCCGCGTGACAACCGTTCATCAAAAATAACAGGTATTTTTTGAGTCTTGATTGGACGTGCACCCAAACGAGCCACCGTACGTTCAACCGTTTTCTCTGCCAAAACACTCGGTTTCTTTAAATGGATACTTTCTCTAGACACGGTGCGGCTATAGTCACGCTCCATTGCCCCATTCACCTCTGCAATGAGACAACAATCCATGGTGTATTGCGTCGCTGGAAAACCTTCTAAAAAACCATGCGAATTGCCATACACGCGAAATGTTTTATACAGCCCCAAACCAACGCCTTCGGAATTGACAATGCGTGAATCCAACGCTCTTGCAGTATTTTCACATTCCAACAACATCTCAACCGCAGCTTGTGGAGAAATTTCCCAAGGGTGATACAAATCGAGATCAACTGGATGCTGCGCCATTAATTCCGCATCCGCTAATCCGGCATAAGGATCTTCTTCTGTAAATCGAGCAATCTCACACGCTTTGCTCACAGCATTCTCAATAGATTTCGCATCAAAAGCAGAAATGGCCACGCTTCCACTTTTCTTGCCGAAATACACATCCACACCCATAGCTTGTTCGAAACTAGACTCCAACGTTTCCTGTTTGCCCATACGAACGCTGATGCCCAACGCTTCTTCTGCCATACAATGCACTGCGGCGTTAGAAGCCCCATGACGACGCGCTCGCACTAATATGTCCTCTGTAATCTGTTTTAATTGATCAATCTTTTCTTGGGGATTCATGAAGCAGTCCCTCCTACAGTAATTGCATCCAGCTTTAAGGTAGGTTGTCCCACTCCTACGGGCACTGATTGCCCATCCTTTCCACAAATCCCTACACCAGGGTCTAACGCCAAATCGTTCCCAACCATCGATACTTGTTTCAAGATGCTTGGGCCGTCTCCAATCAAAGTCGCGCCCTTTACAGGAGCCGTTATTTTTCCCTGTTCAATCAAATACGCTTCACTCGTCGTAAACACGAATTTTCCGGAAGTGATATCGACCTGACCGCCCTCCATGTTCGCCACATACAGTCCTTTTTTTACCGACTGAATAATTTCTTCAGGCGCATAATCTCCGCCCAACATAAATGTGTTCGTCATGCGCGGAATGGGTGCGCATGCATAAGATTCTCGACGACCATTTCCCGTAGGCTTCATGCCCATCAGCTGAGCATTTTGTTTATCCAACATGATGTTTTTCAAAATACCTTTTTCTATTAAGACTGTGGACTGCGACAAAGTTCCTTCATCATCCACCTCTAAAGAACCCCGACGATAAGGCAACGTTCCATCATCAATGATGGTGCAATATTTAGACGCCACTTGTTGACCTAATCGATTCGAAAAGGCAGAAAACCCTTTGCGAATAAAATCGCCTTCCAAACCGTGCCCCACAGATTCATGCAACAACACACCCGTCCAACCCGGTCCTAACACCACAGGAAACTGTCCAGCGGGCGCTTCGACAGCATTTAAATTGACAAGCGCTTGACGCACAGCTTCTTTAGAAAATCGCGAAACACAATCTTGTTTCAAAAGAGTCGAATAATCATATCGACCACCACCTCCCACATTGCTTTGTTCACGTCGATCGCCATCTTCCACAAAAACGGTGACATTCAAACGGACTAAAGGTCGAACATCACATGCGAAACTTCCATCACTCCCAAGCACCAACACCACTTCATAGCTCCCCGCTAAAGAAGCAATCACTTGTTTCACTCGAGGATCTTCTTGGCGAGCGACACGATCCACCTCTCTTAAAACATCTTGTTTTTCAGAAGCTGCAAACATTTGAAAAGGATGGGATGCAGAATACAAAGGTTCTTTTGGTACGCGTCGTGCATCGAGCATTTTAGGAGCAACACTCACACCCTGGTCGGCAATCGCTTTTACAAAACGAGCGGTTCTTTTGATTTCTGGCAAATTGACGGCTTCCGAATAAGCAAACCCTATCTTTTCGCCCGCAATGACCCTCAACCCAAATCCTTTTTCATGACGAAAAGAAGCATGTTTGATAATGCTGTCTTCTAATATCCAAGATTCAGTTTGAATGGATTGCAAATAAAGATCGCCCCAATCGATTGGGCGCGTATGAATCTCATGAAAAATGGGAGCTAAAGTTTCGAGAGTTAATTGAGAGGGTTCTAACAATACTGATTCAGCGATCTTCTGTTTATTCTCTGCCATGGATAGCCTTGCCCTTAAAAAAAACTTACCCTACGATTTCTTCAATCAAGGATTGATTTAAATCATGAGGATTTACACGATGCAATCAAACAAGCGACTTCCATGTATTGTCTTTCTTTCCTTACTTTTATCTGCCTGTTCATCCACAACTAATGTAGCACAACATACTGAAGATTTTGTCGCAGGAAAACACATTGAGAAAAAAACTTGTACCGCTTATGCACCAGTTATTCCTGAATCCGTCGAATTAACAAAAGCCTCTAAACTTAACAAAAAATATCAAGTCCTCGGAATGCTCTCGATCAATCGATACAACTTGGTTGGAACAAAACGCCAGGAAGCTAATATCGAAGACATCATGAAAGCTTGTGCAGGAAAAATAGGCGGGAATGCTGTCATTCATATTCGATATTCTAATAAAACCGCCACAGGAACCATCGTAAGATTTGAGTCTTAATCTTGTCATTCCCGCGAAAGCGGAAATCCACTCCATCGTCATTCCCGCGTAGGCGGAAATCCACTTCTCCGTCATTCCCGCGTAGGCGGAAATCCACTTCTCCGTCATTCCCGCGTAGGCGGAAATCCACTTCTCCGTCATTCCCGCGTAGGCGGAAATCCAGGAGATATATGAATTCTGGATCCCCGCTTTCGCGGGGATGACGATCACATGCTTTCGCGGGAATGACGATCACATGCTTTCGCGGGGATGACGACAATCAGTCAATCCAAGATTTAGAAAACCAAGAACTGTTAGCTGCTGGACAATTAAAAAAATCTCATGATTTTTTGAACAATCTTCTGAGTGCAGAAACAGGACCAGAAATTGCATAAAGGAATGCAAGCGCAAACAACACATGTGGTGGATCTAACGCGATTCCGATGAATAACACGATCACAATGAAGACAAAGAAAAACGACACTTTGTTTTTTAGGTCAATGTCTTTAAAGCTGCGATACAAAATATTACTGACCATCAAAATAGCCGTCATGACCGTCACAACACCCATTGCAATGACAAACCAGATATTGTCGAGTTGATAAAGATTAATCACCCATAAAGTCGACGCCATAAAACCCGCAGCAGATGTGCAGGCTAAGCCTTGAAAATAACGCTTGCTAGCGGAAGGAGTACCGACCTGCGCATTGAATCGAGCCAAACGTAATGCAGTCGCAGCAACATAGAAAAACGCAGCCAACCAACCTAATTTGCCTAATTGATACAGTCCCCAACAATAGACATACATCGCTGGCGCGACACCAAAAGCAACCAAATCAGACAAGCTGTCGTATTCCGCACCAAACGCACTTTGCGTATTGGTTAAACGCGCCACACGGCCGTCTAAAGAATCACAAAGCATGGCAATAAAAATCGCGACCGGAGCAACGGTAAACAACCCTTTCATCGCAGCGATCACTGCATAGAAACCTGCAAACAAAGCAGCGGTTGTGAAAAGGTGTGGAAGCAAATAAACCCCGCGAGAACGCGGTTGCTCGACATTATCTAAATCATCAGAAGATAAGCATTGATCCTGAGACATGTATGTAATTTCCATTCAAAAAAAGAGCGCGATTATACATGCAATTTCAACTGGATTCTTTCCGTCATCCTGGGTTCTCGTCCTCTCCACTAAAGAGGGGATCCAAAAAATAGGCGCCCGTTTCTGTGGACATAACCAGAATAAAAAAACGTTGAGACACGATTCATCGTGTCTCGAATAAAATGGTCTACGATTTTAAGGTTTTGAACATCGAGAATAATAAGAAGAGGTGGTCGAAGCATTACCCAGCACGCTCTTAGCAGTCCCCCAGACAAAAGAAAATAATGTGAATTTCTTAAGCTTTTTGCTCTGTGGCTGGCTCTGAGCTTCTTGTCCTATTTCATCAAATAAAATTGGGACGGCGTTAACCGAACATACCTCGCCCATTTGAAATAACATATCTTTCTGCGAGAACTTTTCAGACAAAGTCAACACCTCACCTATAAATGACACTCTCTTGAAATCATTGAGCTCTTTAAAAGAAAAAATTCTCGTCTCATCATAAAGTGGCAGCTCTTCTTTATATGGATTTTTACGAATTCTTCTATCAGCAAGAAAGCTACTGAATCCAGAACGCAGCCCTAAGAAAAGCCCTCCAAAACCTCTCAATAGGCCTTCTCCTTCGCTACACACATCCTCATATCCAAATCCATACTCATTATTTCGCACATACCGATTAGCTCGTCTCATCCAAGATAAAAAGACACTCGCTTCCAAAGGCATCGTTCCAACGGCCACCCCCATGTCTTCGTCTTTAAACCACGGAAAATAGAATCCCTTCAGAAACAACTCAATCGCTGCTGGCATGCCTTCTCTTCTAGCAACTTCTTCAAGCAACGCCCTATTTCTGCGGCGTACTCTGCGCTGCAATTTGCGCAATTCTGAATCTTTTATATCTTGACGAGTTTCAGCTGGCTTTCGACGTTCATTTTTCCAACGTTGCTCTAATTTGTTTCGTTTCTTTTCAGGAAAAAGGAATAAAACGATCTTCTCATCCACTATTCGACGCTGATCCGCATCCAAATGAAGATTTGGAATATCTGCAACATTCGGAACTTTTTTTAACACGCGGTCATAAGCACTTGGGTTCGTAAGACCAGTCATCATAAAAAAGCGACGACTCATTTCTTTACCAGACGCATTATTCACCCATTCCATTAACTTTTTGAATTTGACTGTGCCATTTGCAATCAAACTTCCCAAGAAATATGAATCATTCAAAGAATCTTGTTGCGGTGAACGCAGTAAAAACACATCGTATAGAACACTCATCCAGCATGCGTCCTGCCCTAAAACTGTTTCTAACTTTTTTGGATGACTCTTCATGTATTTAACAATTTCAGCCAACTCTTGCTCCGTAATGCGATATTCCTTCGTGTGATACAACATCCACAATAACGTGCGCATATGCATTTCTTTGTTTTCAAACACACCCTCAAATTTCGCGCTTTTTACAACTTCCACTAAATCAACATGCGGCTTTAAATTTCCTGCACTCTGCAATACTCGTAAAAAGAGCGCATAATTTTTCCAACTTTTAATCGGCCATTTCTTGTAATGGTCAGTTAAGAGAAAAGAGACGAAATTAGGATCTGTAAGAAATGGATCTGTGTTCTGACTATATTTCATCCATTTAACAACACAGCGTACGAGCATCTCTTTAAAAGCGGGGTTTTTCATTGTCGAGAAAACCGAGAGTAGCAACGCTCGATCCGCATCACTTCGCTCTAATAATTTCAAAACAGCAATGCCAAATAGATCAGCAGAAGACCAACCTTTTCCAGGCCTATTTTTCATATTAGACAGAGTGTCCGAAAATCTCTTGCCTCCGTTCAGTTCATCGAAAAATTTTGGAGCTTTCAAAGCAGTTTCTAAAAATGCATGCGCTCTTTCTGCATCTGCTCCCAATTGTTCGAAATATGCGGTAATAATTTCAGCAAGTTCTTTCTGGCGAGCATCTTTGAACATGCCGTTAAAGAAAGCCTGTGTTTGTGCAACATATACGCTTAATTCTTTACTCCTTCGAACAGTGCTATCTCCTAATGGATTAACACCGGCAATAGGTGACTCACAAAAAGATGAAGGTGTTGGGTAACCGGTAATAGGACCTTCAATTTCAGAAACATCGGAAACAAGTTTAGATAAGTCTGACAACGCTTCTTCCAAAGCATCTAAAGACCCTACCTTTTCTCCAACCGGTTGAGGAAACTCACCACCGACAGGAAAACGTTTTGATAAATCTGCGCCAAGTAAACCTGATGATTTTTCTATTTTCTCCATCAACGAAGAGTAACGAGGGGCAGGTGAAACAACAGACTTCTCAGAAGAATTACTAGGCTCTTGAGCCTCTACATAAGCACAATAAAAAATAAACTCTGGTAACTGCTTACACACGCCGGCAGCCATCTCCCGCAGCCTCTGCAGACGTAAAGATAATGCTTCTTCATGCAACGCTGCAGCATCGTCTGGCGTCCTTCCTTCGGGTATTTGGTCGCTGTAAACCACTCCCTCAGTCGCCATCCATTGCAATAAAAAGTATCTGGTAGATTTTGACAGCTTGTCAGCGCTCAATAGTAATTCAAGCAGTTTCCTCTGCCGATCTGTAGGAATGGTTGGATCAGTAAAGAGAGTCTCTAATTCATCTTTAGACAATCGGGATACCACTTGCACGATAAGCTCAAAATTTAATGGATCTTCTCCTAAGAGCATCATTCGCATCACAACAGGTGCATCTTCTTGTTTTAAGTGCTCATAAAAAGAATCGCCTTTTACTGTGAGAAATAATCGAATAAAGCGAGCTAAGTGATTCAGATCCCATTGATCTCTTCGCTCTAAAAAAGAGTGAAAATCCACATATGTTAGATCAGAAAGCATTATGCTGATGACAGTTTCAGGAAATGATTCTGTCTTTGCTGCAAGTGCCTGTTCGACAGCCTGCTGAGCTGCAGCGACTCGATCGTATTGAGGAGCTTCTGCCATTTTTTTAGCCAATTCTTTTTCGCGACCTTTATAAGTCGCGTCAATAGCCCCCAATTGAAATTCATCAGCATGCTTAGCAATATTTGCCGCAGGAGTTGGCTCTTTCGGCGTCACCAAACCTATATCAACAACAAATTCGCTTACTTTCTTCTTAAGTTTGTCCAAGAAACTTTGATCATGCCTACCTGTTGGTTGTAAACGATTCACTAAATCTCGTACAAAAGCCTGCATCGCAGGCTCACTCTGCGTCTCTTTTTGCGACAGCCAATGGTCTGCCAACACAAACAAGAAATCTCTATCAAGCTCAGCCAACAAACGGTCTAGAAGTCGTCGGGACTCAGATGTCATTTGATCAGCGAATTGCTTTTTCTTCTCTCCTCCTCCTTCCTTCATAGCTAGAAGCTCTCGAAGACGCCCCACATCCCACAACAACACCATAATCAGGAACTTCCTGTTTTGTTCCAGAATAGCCTCTATTCCTCGAGGCGAAGCAGATGCTTCTAATACTTCTTTGGGCAATACTCTATGCAACATACAGGCTCTTTCTTGCGCTTCTTCTTCCTTTTCCTCCGCTTCAGTCCCTGAAGATAATGACAGCGCTTGCAACAAGCTTTCAGCCGCCACAACCGTACCTACTTTTGAAAACAATTCAGAAATATCGAAAGAACCCGCTCCTTCAACATCCCCCACAGAAAGGTTACGAGGCCTTGCCACACCTTCAAAGGTACGACCAATCTCTCTTCCTAAAAAAACATTTAAGAAATGTTCAACGACAGCTTCTCGAACTGCAGTTGAAACAAAAGGGGCTCGTAAAATTTTGGCAACCAAATCAAGCCGATCAGGCACCATCGCATTCAAGAAAGCCTCTGATTCAGAAGATTCTGGATCAACATTCTCCACGACATATACGGCAATCTCTTCATACACAGCACTGAATCGATCTCTGTGATTATCTAATTGCCCTAAAAACACCACAAGAGAAGAAACCGAAGGATCTCTGGCTAACCAATTTTTCACAAAATTCGCTAGAGCGTTTGCATCGATTTGACTTAAATCAATCCCTAACACAAGACTTAATACTAATTTTTCATACCTTCCAGCAACGCTTTCGTCCATTTCCCGTTGAGCTGCTTCAAAACATTTGGTCGCAATCCCTAATCTTTCTTCTGGTGAGAAAAATACCGTTACATCAAAGTTTGGATTTTCAAAAAGCATCAGCTGGAAAGCGGCAAGCTCTGTCGTTAAACCATGAAAACGATATGCCTCAAAAATGGCGCGCAAATCTTGTGGTTTTAACAATGTCATAATTGTGCTTGAAGAAGTGGCGTACTCTGAAAAGAAATACTTTAAGGCTCGACGACCCTCTTCAGTGCTAACAATAGCTCGCACACTAGGACTAAATGTTTCAACATACCGACGTCTCTCTTCTTCAGAAGAACCTTCTATTAAGAAAGGACTTATTCCTATAGCTCGTCGCAAGAAAATATCTATACAGAAATTCAATCGATCTTGCGAAATACGCGCTGTGAAATCCCTACTAAACAATTGAGTTAAAAAAACCAAAGATTCGTTAGCAGTCAATTGCGAAACAAAACTTTGTGCTTGTTCTTGGAACTGATCAGAAGAAACAATCCACGCTTCGGAAAGATTATCCAAAACAACAATTTCCGTATCTCGTAATGCTGATCTCAAATGTGTACAGAAAAGGAAATAAAGAGGAACGTTTTGATCATCAATCGCACTTTGATACCAACCCTGTAAAACGCTTTTCATCGCACGAGTTTTAAAACGCTCAGGAGGCATGCTAGCCAACGCTTTAATAAAAAGATCACGAAGATCTAATCGAGAATACAAAGTTTGTAAATCTTCTATTTTCAATTGACCAAACAATGTTTCATTCGAAAAAACACCCTGTGCAATTGCTAGAAATAGTGATCTCCCTGAATGCAACAACACAGTCATCAAAAACTCTCGGGAAAGAGGAACTTCTTTTTGTGACAATTGCGCGAAATGAATCGTTGGCAACAATTCGCGTGCATACTCAAAAGCACTGGCATCAATTTCAGCAACTGAAAGATCTGAATTCCTAACAGAGGTAGCATCGATCAGTTGTAATACTCGATATGCAGCTATATTCGAATCATCTTCGGCTGCAACAAATGCTTCGTAGATTGCTGTGTAGTCTTGTCTGCTTAGATGATTAGGAAATTGTCGAATTACGTCCGTATGAGAGCTACCGACAATATTCTCATACCAATCAAACACTCTTTGTTCTGTCCGTTTATTCCGCTTGCCCTGACTAACGTGCGCCAGATGGATGTAATTAGCTATTAAAGAATTGTGGGAATTTTGAAGATTAGATATGACAGACAAAAGCGTTAATGCATTTCTTAGTTCTCCCCGCACACGCTGGCTCACATCTTCCAATAAAGTTACAGCAACAATTTGTAAAATGAAGGGGGCAATCGCATCAAGTGGTAACTGCAATTCTTCAGGATCTTTAAACGATTTTTTGAGCAATTTCACTAACCGTGCGGTATATGCAATTGAAGGTAATTCACTTTTTCGAAGGACTTTTTCATCGCCCACGTTAAAACATTCTTTAAACAAGCGACAACCCTCAGCAGCATCTGGAAACCACTTATTCATTTCTGTTTGAAACGGTGCAACAGTACTATCACTCGCTGGCAGTACGGCGATTAATTCTTCTTTTTTCCTAGCCATAACGCACCTCCTTCTATAACAAGCTTATATAAAGAAATAATACCTTACATTACTTAAGGGTTTATTAAACCCCGGGGATTTCGAGGACCGAAAATAGCCGTGCCAATACGTACGATCGTGGCGCCTTCAGCAATGGCTGCTTCGCAATCATCGGACATTCCCATGCTCAATGTATCTACCGCCAACCCTTCACGTTTTAAGTCTTGCAATAAAGACGCTAATGCTCGGAAAGGTCGGCGTTGGGATTCGAAATCATGACTTGGTTCAGGAATGGCCATTAATCCCCGTAATTTTAGGTTCGGGAACAATGCAATGTTCTTAGCTAACGACAAAACAGCTTCAGGCATGACACCTGACTTGCTCGTTTCTTGACTGATATTGACCTCGACACATGCATGCAAAGGCGGCAATTTCGAGGATCTTTGTTCATTTAATCGACGTGCAATCTTTTCGCGATCAATGCTGTGCACCCATGCAAAATGTTCGGCAATTAATTTGGTTTTATTGGATTGAATCGGGCCGATGAAATGCCATTCAATGGACACCTCTTTCAAGGCATCTATTTTTTCAACCGCTTCTTGTGCGTAATTTTCACCAAAACAACGTTGCCCTGCTTGCAAAGCTTCACGAATGGCTTCTACGGGATGTTGTTTGGACACAGCTAATAGAGAAACGGAATGGGAGGGACGTTGATATTTCACCTCTAAGTCGCGAATTTGTTGTAATACGGTCTGCAAACGCTTTTGTATCACTAAACTTTGCTCTTTATAGAGAGGTCATGGTGGGCCGTGAGCGATTCGAACGCTCGACCAACAGGTTAAAAGCCTGCTGCTCTACCGGCTGAGCTAACGGCCCTAGTCGAAATGAGCGCACATACTACTAATTTTTTCTTTACCCGCAAGGAAATGAAGGGCAGCGCTGGAAATTAGATAAAAGACGCTAAATTACAAAAACGTGATCAACCCATGAACACTAAAGGGGCTATGATGAGAACGTTCAGTGAACTGTGTCAAACCAAAACGTAAAGACTATATTTCTCGCGTCTCAAAAAAGATCGGAATGGATTTGCGCCAACTCGCGTCTCTACGTTCTAATAACACCTCAACTAATGGCCTTCTCTCTCTAATTGTTTTAACTGCACCTTCGCCACCTGTGCGGCGCTGCTGTTGGGGTATTGATTAACTACCTTTTGCCACCATTGTTGAGCGTCTTGCCATTCGGACTGATCGTATGCCATAGATCCTAATTTCAACATCGCATCCGGCACTTTGTTAGAGGTTGAATAGTCTTGAACGACTGTATTCAAAGCTTTTGTTGCTTGATCGTTTTGTCCCGAAATCGCATACAACTCGCCTAACCAATAATTAGCATTCCCTGCGTATTGCCCTTTGGGGTATTGAGAAAGGTATTTCTGCAAAGAAGCAATTGCATCGGTGTACTGTTTCTTTTGGATCAATACAAATGCAGAACGATAGACCGACGTTTCATCGGAGGATGTTTGCGAGGTGGGTTGCATGATTTGCAATCCAGTCTGCGAAGAAGGTTGGCTCATTCCATTGGTCACAGGAACCGACGCTATGGATGTTTTTTTCATAGCACTTAATCGTTGATCCAAATCGGAATACGTGCTTTTTTGCTGCGATTTTAATTGATCGATTTCATGGCCTTGTGTTTCCACAATCCCTCTTAAATCTTGAATCGCTTGCTCGAGCTGTTGAATTTTGCCTGGAAGATTCATTTGTTGCAGGTTCTGCACCTGTTGCGACACCTGTTTTAGTTGATCGGATGAATCTAAATTCGTAGTCGTTTGTGACATGTCATTTGATGAGGTACTCGGCGTAGCCTCCATCACCGGGACTTCGGCTAATAATGTCAGAGGAAATAACATCATCACCACCAGAAAAAAACATTTTAGAGATTTCATGAAAGTCTCCTTTTGTGAACAGTACTCCGTCGTCATTCCCGCGAAGGCGGGAATCCAGTATATTTTTTCTGGATTCCCGCCTTCGCGGGAATGACGACGGAGTTTACGGGAATAACAAACTTACAAATTAATTTGATTCGTACACGATGTCGTCGCGACGATCCATTTGGTAATCGGCTTCTGTATGCCCTAACGCAACCGGACGTTCTGCTCCGTAACTAATCGTACGAACTTGCTTCTTTGGCACCCCTTCGGATAACAAGCGTTGTTTAATTGCATTCGCACGCCTTTGCCCTAACGCAATGTTGTATTCACGGCTGCCGCGTAAATCGGTGTTCCCCTGAATCAACACTTTTGCTTCGGAATGAGCAATTAAATACTGTGCATGTGCCTCAATAGCTTCGTCATACTTTGAAGCAATCGCATCGCTATTAAATTTGAAATAGAAACTGCGCTTGCCAAGCAAGCCGGTTTCAGGGCCTCCATCGTCACCCACCATGTTGTCACGATGTTTACCCAATACCGCAGAATCGCCATTGCCTATTCCAGCAGTTTGCACATCCGATGCTTGTCCCATCGCATTCGCATCAGTCACACCGGCAGGATTTCCCGCTCGCGTTGAACAAGCCGCTAAACTGAAGACAGCAACGCCTATACAGACCCAATATAAAATTTTTCTCATAACAACCTCTCCTTAATTAACATAAAAATATTATATTTAATTTAATTATCGTACTTCACACAGAAAACCAAAGATGGTTTTATAGCGCAACCTATTAACCTCTTAAACAGAAATATAAAATCAACCAAAGAAACTAATATGTATATGTACTCACCTAATAAAAAATCGTTTTTTTTAATCGTACCAACCATAACACCTAATTACGAAGAAGATGCCTTACATGAAAATTTCACTCCAGACTTCTCTGCATTTGAACAGTTATTGATCCGATTGGACGCGTTACAAGTTTCAGCTATTTTAATCGTTGGCACGACAGGAGAATTTCAAAAAATATCTTTGGATTACAAAAAACGACTAGTAGATCAAGCAATCGAAACAACTCAGAACACACAAAATTTAAAAAAAATATATGTACACATTTCTGCCAAATCTTCAGAGGAAGAAAAAGAACTTGCTAATTACGTAGAAAGCAAAAAAAAACCATGCATAAAAGGAATTGTTTTAGCCCCCCTTTATCAAGAAATTAACGAAGAAAAAATTCATAAAAGAATAGAACAAATAGTGCAATTAGACTTAAACACCCCTCTTTATCTGTACAACAACCCCTCCATGCATAAAGAGAAGACTTCCAATTTAAAAGCAACTCCAAAAATTCAAGCTTGGATAAAAGAAGGAAAAATTAAGGGAATAAAAGACAGTACAAAAGACATCATACAATTCGCACAATGGTTAAAACTTGCTAAAGAAAACAAAGCTTTTGAAGTATTTATCGGGAGCAATTCGTTCATTTCAGAAGCACTCAAATCTCCACTCTTTAAACACTCTTCCGGATGTGTTTCAGGCCCCGCAAATGTAAATCCAAACCCAGCATTAGAGTTCTGTAAAGCAGTAAAGGAAAATTCAATGCCGCTGATAGAAGCTAAATATCGCCTGATGCAAAAACTGGTAGGCCCAATGCGTGAAAAAACAAAAAAGTTGAATTGCGATCTCATTCAAATAATTAAATCACAAACAATGACACATTTGTCGAAAGACTCTCTCAAGCGGTCAACACCATAACAATAAACGTGCCTCTATGTTTTAAATCACAATCCCCAAGTAGGTTCTCTCACCGTCCCTTTACTTTTTTCCGGCAAACGTAATGCCACACGACCGTCCGTCGACACAACATTTAAAACGCCTTTTCCGTTATACTCAGAAGCATAAATTACCATTTTTCCATTAGGAGAAATACTCGGCGATTGATCCTCTCCAGCTTGCGTCAACACTGTCACATTCCCGGTTTGTAAATCTTGCATCGCAATGTCATAGGCTCGCTGTTGATTGCGATGGAGAAAAACAATGCTTTTCCCATCGGGCGCCCAAGAAGCTTTTGCATTGTATGAACCATCAAACGTTATGCGCTGCACTTTCCCAGAATTTAAATCTTTGAGATAGATCTGCGGAGACCCGCCTCGATCAGAAGTAAACAGCATCGTTTTACCGTCCGGTGACCATGCAGGTTCTGTATCGATTGACCAACTCCGCGTGATCGGAACAATTTTTTTCGTTGCTAAATCAATACTATAAATTCTTGGATTTCCGTCTTTTGACAACACAATCGCTAATCTCTTTCCATCCTTTGACCAAGCAGGCGCTCCATTAATTTCAGGGAATTGTGTCACCAGTGTGCGCACTCCTGTTGCCACATTCGAGATATAAACAGACGCTCGACGTTTTTCAAAAGAGACATAAGCAAGTCTCTTTCCATCGGGCGACCAGCTCGGAGACATAATGGGATCTCGTGAAATCAAAATAGCTTGTGGGTTGTATCCATCCGCATCGGCCACAACAAGTCGATAAGTATCTCTGATCGGCCAAATCCCCTGTCGTTGCACCAATACATAAGCGATCTTCGTTGCAAAAATGCCAGGCACTCCTGTGATTTGCTGGTAAATCGCATCGGCAATGTGATGCGCCAATACTCTAAGTTGCGCCTCTTTCACTGTAACCGACTGTGTAGAAATGATCTCATTTCCAGTCTTATAAGGATCGAGTAAAAAATACGTCACAGAAAAACGTTGATTGCCTAAAGGCTTCACACTCCCAATGACAACATCGTTCACATCTACACTTCGCCAATACTGGAAATCCACACCCTTTGGTTGTGAGGGCAAAAGCTTCACAGCGCTGGTATCCATCAACTTAAACTGACCGCTGTTTTGTAAATCTTGCGTGATGATGTTTGAAACATCAGCGGAAGGTTTTTCACCCGTAACAACAAAAGGAATCACAGCAATAGGAACCGCGTTATCCACGCCCTGTGTCAATTCAAGATTCAAAACCGCTTGTACAGGTGGCACAAAAACAAGAGTAAAAAAACACAGTAAATAAAGAATTTTTCGCACGTTAATCATGAGGCACCTAGCTCTTAAAAAAGAGCCTGCATCTTATCAAAAAGAACTCCATCGTCATCCCTACGAAAGCTTAAGATCTAGGAATAAATTAACAAACTGGATGTCCGCTGCAGCTAGGCATGACGGTCAACCTAATTCGCGGGCATGACGGTCAACCTAATAGGCCTTCTGGTCTTACCACTAAATGCAATTCGCGAAATTGATTGAAGACAGTGGGATCTCTGGGAACAGGTAAAGGCGATGCTTTTCGAACAGCGGTAATCACAGAACGATCTAACACGGCATTTCCGCTACTGCGTAACAAGGAAACATCTAACACCGTACCGCCCGGCGCTAAACGAATAGATAACTCAGTCGACAAATTTTTATCGGTATTCTTCGGCATGATCCACTGCTGACCAATTGCATTCAAAATAAGCGCTTTATACTTTGCCATTTCGCTCATTAATTCCTGATTACGAGCCGCATTCAAACGACTCTGCTCACCATTAATCTGCTGCTCTAATGCCTTCTCTGCTGCTAATTGTTGTTTCTTCTGAGCCAAAACCTTCGCCTTCGCTTCATCGGCCTGTTTTTTCAATGCTGCTTGCTTCTGTTGCTCTGCTCGAGCATGCATTGCCGCTAATTTTTGTTGTTCCGCTTTTTGCTGTTTCTGTAAATCCATTAATTTTTGATGCGCTCTTATGGCTTCCATCTTTTCTTGTTTTGCCAACTTCATTTGCTGTGTTTTCAAAATCGCCATTTGCTTCTGTTCACGCACGCGCTGTTGACGTGCTTGCTGCGCCAAATGTTTTAAATACTGTTGATGCGCTTGTTCTTTTCGCTGTTGCTCTTGTCTTTGTTCTTGAATCTTGTGCATTTCCTCTTGCACTTGGGATTGATTCACAGTAACAGCCTTCACAATGCTAACAGGTTGACTGGTAGCCACAGTGACAGAAGGTGTTCTGAAATGAAGGCTAACGCCCAACAAAACAGCCACCGCCCCATACAAAACAAGTGTCAAAACAATAGATTTTCGAAGATGTTCTTTTTCCTGCTTCATAAAATCATTCTTCCTATTTTCAACCTCTCACCCAAATAAACATCCAACTAAATGGCACAACGACAGTCATTCTTTAGCTCAACATCCGCATGACGCACAGATCGTGAGGACGGTCAGTAGTGCGGGAGATTCGGGCAAAAAGTTTCTTTTTAAAGCGCAGCGTATAGAGACATACGTGAGCATTTAAAAAGAAATTTTTTGCCCGAAGATTCCGTGCTAATGGCCGTCCCCCTCTTGCGTCATAAGACCCACTTTATCGACTCCGGCATTCTGCAACATCACCATCGCCTGCACGACTTTGCCGTATGGAACTGCTTGATCCCCTTTCACCAAGACACTGCGTGGTTGGCCATTTGACTGCTTATCTAAAGCCACCTCCGCTGCGACACGCGTCATCAATGTTTCAGCGGGGAGCGGTGCGTTTGGATGATTAGAAATGTTCAAATAATACTGTCCTGTCTGATCGACGGTCACGATGATGGGTCCTGTCTGCTTCACCGATAACGCCTTTGCATGCGCTTTTGGTAAATCAATTTTGACGCCTTGAGTCAGCAACGGCGCAGTGATCATGAAGATGACAAGCAACACCAACATAACATCGATGTACGGCACCACATTAATCTCCGACATAGTGCGTCTTTTGTTTCTTGAGCTCGCCATGTACTTAATCCTCTCGACGCTGATTCAACTGACGAAACAGCAGACTTAAAAACTCTTCCCGAAACGCTTCGTAACGCCCTAAGACACGATCAACCGAATTGGCATAACGGTTGTACGCAATCACTGCAGGAATAGCCGCAAACAAACCCATCGCTGTCGCAACCAACGCTTCTGAAATACCGGGAGCCACCATCGCAATGGTTGCCTGCTCCACATGACCTAATGACTGAAAAGCCGTCATAATGCCCCACACAGTTCCAAACAAACCAATGTAAGGGCTGGTAGACCCCACCGTTGCAAGAAATGACAAATGATTTTCTAAGCTTTCCTCAATACGCGAAATCGCAAGGCGCATCGCACGCTCTACTCCGTTCATCACTTCTGCTGCTTGAGCTTCTGAATGTTGACGTAATCGAATGAGTTCTCGATAACCCGCGACAAAGATCGTCTCCATTCCTTCTAAATCTTCTTTGCCTGCAAATTCGTTATATAAATCGGTGAGGTTGCCGGCACTGTTAAACCGTGTTTCGAAACTCTTCAGATTTTTGACAATCCATCGTAAGAAAAAACCACGTTGAAAAATTAATACCCACGTGGACAGAGATGCACACAACAAAATGAACATCACAAATTTCACAATGGGGCTTGCCGAAAAGAAATAACCAATAATTGAGGGATCACCCGTCATGTTTTATCTCCTTTAAAAGAACCTTAGGCATCGCACAAGGCCTAAACGCATGATTGACACACACGGCTCGAACAATCGCTTTGCAATAGATGACGCCCTCTCCATTACTTACTATCTGCTCAAAATCGATAAACGATCGACCGTTCCGCGCAACTTTCGTATCCACCTGAATATCATCGTACAACCGTGCCGGTTTGATCAAATCCATCTGAACCGATTTCACAACAAACAAACGGTCTAATTCGCTAGATAGATTCATATCCCAACCCATATCCAACAACCATTCACTACGCGCTCTTTCCATGAATTTTAAATAGTTGGCGTGATAAACAACGCCACCGCAATCCGTATCTTCGTAGTAAACACGTGTTAAATACGTAAACGTCATCTGATAGTCCTTTTCCATGTCATATCACACATCTATCGTCATTCCCGCGAAGGCGGGGATCCAGTATGTATTTCCTGGATTCCCGCTTTCGCGGGAATGACGTTTGAACGCCTTCGTGGGAATGACTCAAGAATCATTCCTCATCCAACAACGAAGTCTGCGTCATAATCTGAGTCGGTATTTTTAACCCAAAATGCAGGTATGCATTTTTAGTCGCAACGCGTCCGCGCGGCGTACGCATCATAAAACCTTGTTGAATTAAGAAAGGCTCTAAGACGTCCTCGATCGTTCCTCTCTCTTCTCCAATCGCTGCAGCCAAGCTATCAACACCCACAGGTCCACCATCAAATTTCTCGATAATGGCCAGCATTAATTTTCGATCCAACATGTCAAAACCGTGCATGTCTACATCAAGCAAATTCAACGCTTGATCCGCAATTACTTGCGTCACATGCCCACTCGCTTTGACTTCAGAAAAATCCCGCACACGTCTTAACAATCGATTTGCAATGCGTGGAGTTCCTCTGGAACGCTTCGCGATTTCACAGGCTCCTTTTTGTTCGATGGGCACCCCTAATATATTGGCTGAACGCGTCACAATCGTTGAGAGATCTTGTGCGTCGTAAAACTCTAATCGTTGCACAATGCCAAAACGGTCTCTCAATGGAGACGTTAACAAACCTGCTCGTGTGGTCGCTCCAACTAAGGTGAATGGAGGCAAATCTAACTTAATAGAACGTGCGGCAGGTCCTTCACCAATCATGATATCAAGCTGATAGTCTTCCATCGCCGGATACAAAATCTCTTCAATCACAGGATTTAATCTATGGATTTCATCGACGAACAACACATCGTTTTCTTCAAGATTGGTCAAAAGCGCGGCTAGATCACCCGCTTTATCTAAGACGGGACCGGATGTTTGCTTCAGGTTGACGCCCAATTCGTTAGCAATGATGTGAGCCAAGGTGGTTTTCCCTAAACCCGGAGGACCAAAAATCAACACATGATCCAAGGCTTCTTTTCGGTTTTTAGCGGCACGAATAAATATATCCATTTGCTCTCGCACAGGCGCCTGACCAACGTAATCCTCCAACCGCTTTGGACGAATCGCTCGATCAAAAACCCCATCGTCTGTCATTTCTGTCGTAGCAATTAACCGATCTGTTTCTAACATAAACGCCTCATTCTTTTCTCTATAAAAAACGTAGCAACTGTATCGTCATGCCCGCGTAG